>JABAHQ010000560.1_pt3 | contig 39174 bp, 38 predicted proteins | sample 7062091 | NCBI WGS metagenome assembly JABAHQ01 (sample SAMN14534359, study PRJNA622989) | marine sediment metagenome | biome: marine biome [ENVO:00000428]; feature: marine pelagic biome [ENVO:01000023]; material: deep marine sediment [ENVO:00002113] | place: India: Gulf of Kutch | collected... | reverse complement strand
CTGCTCGGCGCGCTCGGTGAGGTCGATGGTGTATTTCTCCAGGGCCTGGCGCTGGTCCTCCGCGTTGGGGTCCTCCACGCGCTGGCCACCGCGAAGCTGCTCGATGGCCTGCTCCACGCCGCCCTTGGAGACGCCCGCGGCCTGCAGCATCTTGCCCAACTCGCCCTTGTCCTCGAGGGCGGCCAACACGAACAGCTCGCTGGAGATGTAGTTGTCCTTGCGCTGCTGGGCCAGCTTGTCACTGAGGTTGAGCAGCTTCGCCAGATCGTTGGACAGGTGCACCTCGCCGCCGGCGCCGGCCACCTGGGGCATGCGGTCCAGCGCCTCGTCCAGGCGCGTGCGTAGGGCGTTGACCTGTGCGCCGGTCTGGGTGAGCAGGTGGCGCACCGTTCCGCCCTCCTGGTCCAACAGCGCGGTCATGACGTGGATCGGCTCGATGAACTGGTGGTCCCGCCCCACCGCCAGGCTCTGGGCATCGCCGAGGGCCAACTGGAATTTGCTGGTCAGCTTGTCCATCCGCATCGGTCTACACCCCGTCGGAACAGAAAATTCTCACGTTACCCCTACACATGCGGCTTTTGCGGCGGGTTTCAAGGGGCGAGGGAGCGGGCCGGCGCCGGGCGAAGGCCCCGGGGAGCTTTCACTCAATCCTCTCATAGAGGCTCATCGGCGGGATTCGCGGGTGCACGGGCAGAAAAACAGGTTCTCTCGCCAAGACGCCAAGCAACCAACGTCTTCTTCATGAGGCCGATTGACGATGCGCCCGATCTTGTGCTCCATGCCCGTCTCGTCGAAATTGGGCAAGCACGCGAGCCTCTTGCCGGTGCCGCCATTTTTTCCGATTCTCTCGGCGTCTTTGCGTCTTGGCGAGAGTTAAAGATGGTGCGGAAGACACGTTCCTCGAACGGGTCCGCGGCCGATGATTGTGTAATTCCTATTGCGCTTCAGGATGTTGCAAGGCAGCCGTTGGCCGCCCGGCGAGATATGCGGGCTAGCTCCTCGGCTTGCGGTAGACCTTGCGGCGAAACAGGTCGTTGCGGCGGCTCACCAGGCGGTCCAGGAAGAGGATGCCGTTCAGGTGATCTACCTCGTGTTGGATGGCCCGGGCCTCGAAGCCCTCACACGCGTACTCGGATTCGGCGCCGGTCACGTTCCGGGCGCGCACCCGGATGCGCTCGGCCCGCACGACATTGCCGGTGTAGTCCGGCACCGACAGGCAGCCCTCGCGGCCCACCGCCAGGCCCTCCCAGTCGACGATCTCCGGGTTGATGAGCACCAGCGGACCGTGGCTGGGCGTGTCCTTGCGCCCAGAGACGTCCACCAGCACGATGCGCCGCGCCCGCCCCACCTGCGGCGCGGCGATCCCCGCCGCGCCCGGACCGCCGCGCATGGTCTCGTCCAGATCGCGAACGAAGCCAGCCAACGCACGGTCGAAGCGCTCCACAGGCCGGGACTCCTGTTTCAACCGGGGATCCGGGTAGGTCAGGATCTGCAATACCGCCACAGCTCAACCGATCATGGTGTCGATGGGCTCGAGGCTCACGTCCATGCCCTCATCCGACACCGCGGCCAGCGCCGAGCGCAGCACCTCCACGCCCTCCACCGCGTGGCCCTCGATATGCATCACATAGATGGGACGCTCGGCGCTGCCGCCGACGTCGGACTCCAGCTCCAGGATGTTGAGCCCGGCCTCGGCCAGGGCGCCTGTAACGCGGGCGACGATTCCGGCCCGGTCGGCGCCGGAGACTCTGATGCGCACGTCCGGCAACCGGTGCTGGTGCAGGCGGCCCTCGATGCGGTCCACGTGCCAGCGCAGACCGAGCGACTGCAGCACGGGCTCGACCAGCTCGTCCAGCCGGTGCGCCGTCCCGGCGTACTCGACCATGAGCATGATGGTGAAGTTGCCTCCGAGCCGCATCATGGAGGCCTCACCCAGATTGGCGCCGCCCTCAAACAGGGCGTGCGTCAGCCGGGCCACGATGCCCGGCCGGTCTGAGCCCACCACGGTCAGCATGTACCACTTGTCCATCGCCCCACCTCCGGACCCTGTTCCCCTTCCCGTAGTGTACCCCGGCGGGCAGCAGACGGCGTCCCTGGGCGATCAGTGGAGCAAGGAGTGGGCCAAGTAGATGACCACCACGCCGGTGCTGATCAAGGCGAGTTGCTGCACCGTGGCGCCGAGCTGGGTGCGCCGGTGCAGCCCCGGGATCAGGTCGGCGACGGCGATATAGATGAAGCTGGCCGCCGCCACGGCCAGCACATAGGGGACGCTTCCCAGCGAGGCGCTGAGGCCGAAATAGGCAGCGACGGCACCCACCACGGAGGCCAGGCCGGAGAGGATGTTCAGCGCCAGGGCCTGCGGCCGGCCCAGACCGCTGGACAGCAGGATGGCAAAGTCGCCCACCTCCTGGGGCACCTCATGGGCCGCCACGGCGAGGCTGGTCACGATGCCTAGATGGAAATCGGAGAGGAAGGCGGCGGCGATGAGCACCCCGTCGACCAGGTTGTGCAGGCCGTCACCGAGTAGAACCAGGCTGACCGTAGACTGGTCGCGGCCCCGCTCATAGGCCTCGTGGGGCGTGTGGGCCTCGCAGCTGGCCGAGTGGCAGTGGCGCCACAGGACCATCTTCTCCAGCAGGAAAAACCCCAGCAGGCCCAGCAGGACGGCCAGCCCTATTACGTGCGGGTCCGCCCGCACCGGCCCGGACAGGGCATGGGGGAGCAGCGCCAGAAACGCCGCCCCCAGCAGCACACCGATGGCAAAGCTCACCAGATGGGGCAGCAGGTCCGTTCGATAGCGCTGGGGTAGCACCAGCAGGATCGCCGCCGCCAGTACGCTCAGCGCCCCCCCGAGGAGGCTGAACAGGACGATCCAGGCGAGCAGGGGCATGCTGTGCCTACGATAGGTGCCGACAAAAAAAGGGCTTTATCATACAGGAACGGGAGCGCCGGACCAGCCCCGCCCTATTCCAGCCAGATGAGGCTGGCCATACGACCGGTGCGCCCGTCGCGACGAAAGGAGAAGAAGCGCCCGGCGTCGCGGAAGGTGCACAGGCCCCCGCCGAAAACGGCGTGCACGCCCCGGGCCGCCAGGCGCTGGCGGGCGAGGCGGTAGAGGTCGGCGATCCACCGCCCGCCCGCTCCGGGCACGAAGGCCTCGGCGCCCCGGGAATCGCGGGCCAGGAAGGCCTGGCGCACCTCGTCGCCGACCTCGAAGCTCTGGGGGCCGATGGCAGGACCCAGCCAGGCGAGGAGCCCGTCCCCGGCGACGGGGGCCGCATCCATCGCCGCCTCGAGCACGCCGTGCGCCAGGCCCCGCCAGCCGGCGTGGGCCGCGGCCACCCAATCGCCTGCGGTCGTGCACAGCAGCACGGGGAGACAGTCGGCGGTAAGCACGGCGCATACCACGCCATGGCGATCCGTGAAGGCCCCATCGGCCTCGGCCACTGGCCCGGTTGCCGAGGCGGCGACGACCCGAGTGCCGTGCACCTGGCGCAGCCAGCACGGCTCGGCAGGCAGGGCCAGAACCTGGCCCAGCCGCCGGCGGTTGGCGGCCACGGCAGCGGGGTCGTCACCCACGTGGTCGGCCAGATTCAGGGCCTGGTAAGGTAGGTCGCTGAAGCCTCCCCGGCGGGTGGTCGAGCAGGCCCGCACCGGCGGCGGGGCCGGCCAGTCCGGCACGATGGTCTCCAGGAGCGGTGGCTGGGGTGTGCTGGTCGTCAATTGACAGCCGTCCGAGCGCCGACAGAGGAACATGAGATACAAGATACGAGATACAAGATACAAGAGGGACTCGCGAGCGGAATTGCTTGTATCTCGCAACTTGTATCCTGTATCGCGTATCTCGTCTCTGTGTTCACCCCTGCGCCTCGCGATCCTGGCGCAACGCCTCGATCAGCCCTCGTATGTCTTCGGGCAGCGGCACCTGCCAATCCATGGGCTCGCCGCTGACCGGATGGACCAATCCCAGGCGGGCGGCGTGCAGCGCCTGGCGCCGAAAACCGCGCAACACCTCGGCCAACCGCGGGCCGCTGCGGGGCGGCAGGCGCAGGCGCCCGCCATAGACCCGATCGCCCACCAGGGGATAACCCAGGTGGGCCATATGGACCCTGATCTGGTGCGTGCGGCCGGTCTCCAGGGTCACTCGCACATGGGTGTGGGCGCGAAAGCGCTCCGCGACCCGATAGTGGGTCACGGCCGGCTTGCCGCCGTCGCGGACCGCCATGCGCTTGCGGTCCACGGGGTGGCGCCCGATGGGGGCCTCCACGGTCCCGCCAGCGGTCATGACACCAAGCACCACCGCGTCGTATTCACGCCGCAGGGCGCGCGCCTGCAGCTCCGCCACCAGATGATGGTGGGCCGCGAGGCTGCGCGCCACCACCAGCAGGCCGCTGGTATCCTTGTCCAGGCGATGCACGATCCCCGCGCGGGGGATCGACCCTAGCTCCGGCGCGTAGTGCAGTAGGGCATTCTGCAGCGTGCCCTGGGGATTGCCCGCCGCGGGGTGCACCACCATGCCGGGGGGCTTGTCGATCACCAGCAGGGCCTCGTCCTCGTAGACGATCTGGAGGGGGATCGGCTGGGGGCGGGGGGTCTCCGGCTCCTCCAGCGTCGCCCGCACGACCACCCGTTCGGCCCCCACGAGCCGGTCCCTGGGACGCAGGACCCGGCCGTCGATGGTCACCTCGCCCTGGCGGATCCACTGCTGCAGCCGAGCCCGCGAGTAGTCGGGGAACATGCGCGCCAGGGCCTGGTCCAGGCGCCAGCCCGCCAGCTCGTCGGGCACCTCGGCCTCGAACTCGATGCGCGGGCTCACGGCGAGCACCCGTCGCCGCTTTTGCCACCCCGCAGCGGATGCGATACCCTTTGTGTCGCTATGCGTATCGTCAAAGCGCTGCTCATCCTATGCCTGGGCGCCGGCGCCGGGGCCTGTTCCTGGCTCCCCGAACAGGTCGACGAGACCAAGGATTGGTCGGCGAGCCGCATGTACAGCGAGGCCAAGTCCGCCCTGGGCGATCACGACTACGAGCAGGCCATCCGGTACTACGAGCTGCTGGAGGCGCGCTATCCCTTCGGCCGCTACGCCCAGCAGGCGCAGCTCGAGGTCGCCTACGCCTACTACCGCTATGACGAGCCCGAGTCGGCAATTGCCGCCGCGGACCGCTTCATCAAGCTACACCCGCGGCACCCGCACGTGGATTATGCGTACTATCTGAAGGGCCTGGTCAACTACAATCGCAATGCGGGCCTATTGGCAAGGATCTTTCCTCAAGACCCCTCCACCCGCGACCCCGGCGCGGCGCGCCGGGCGTTTCTCGATTTCTCGGAGCTGGTGAAGAAGTTCCCGCAAAGCGAATACGCCCGCGATGCCAGTCAGCGGATGCTGTTTCTTCGCAATACCCTGGCCAAACACCAGATCAACGTCGCTCGATACTACATGAAACGCGGCGCCTATGTCGCGGCCGCCAACCGAGCCAAGGATGTCGTGGAACGATACGAGGGGTCCGCCTCCGTCCCGGAGGCGCTGCAGATCATGGCCCAGGCCTATGCCCGCATGGACATGCCCAAGCTCGCCGACGACGCCCAGCGGGTGATGACGATGAACTTTCCGGACTACGCCGGGCCCGAGGAAGATTCGTGGTGGCTGTTCTGAACGGGTCCTCCTGACCCGACCAAACTTGCGGGGGAAGGCAGCGTATGTGGGACTTCTTCGAAACCGTGCATCGCCGGCACTCGGTGCGCAAGTACCATACGGATATGCCGGTGGAGCGCGAAAAGCTCCACGCCATCCTCGCGACCGCGTGCGCAGCGCCCTCCGCCGGGGACCTGCAGCCCTACCGCATCGTCGTGGTGACTGACACTGGAACCCGAGGCGCGCTGCGCCGGGCGGCGCACGATCAGCCATTCATCACCGAGGCCCCCGTCTGCCTGGTGTTCTGCTGCGACCGGGAACGCTCGGCAGAGCGCTTCGGGGAGCGGGGTCGATCCCTGTACGCAGTACAGGACACCACCATTGCGGCGGCCTATGCCCAGCTCGCCGTGGTGGCCGCCGGCATGGCCTCGACATGGGTGGGACAGTTCGACATGGAGGAGACGGCCCGGGTGCTGGGGTTGGCACCGCCCCTGGAGCCCGTGGCGATGCTCAGCCTGGGCTATCCAGCCGAGCTGCCTGAGCCCACGCCGCGCCGGCGCATGGACGAGGTTGTGGAATGGCGGTCACAGGCCCCAGAGAAAAGATGAGAAACGAAAGGACCCGCGAGCCCGCAGCGAGGTAAGCCAAAGCCCCGACTCTCGATCGATTCATGCAGTGATCGAATATCCGAAGTACCGCCGGGCTCGCCGTACCCCCGACCGAGGACGAGGCTTTCCGTGCCGGCCGAAGACCGGCTAGATCGCGGCCTCGTCTTCTTCGCCGGTGCGGATGCGGATCACCTGCTCCACGTTGGTCACGAAGATCTTGCCGTCACCGATCTTGCCGGTCCGGGCCGAATCGGTAATCACCTCGATGCACCGATCGACCTGATCGTCGTTCACCACGATGGCGATCATCACCTTGGGCAAAAAATCCACCACGTACTCGGCGCCGCGATAGAGCTCGGTATGCCCCTTCTGTCGACCGAAGCCCTTGACCTCGATCGCGGTCATCCCGGTGATGCCGATCTCGGAGAGGGCCTCGCGCACGTCGTCTAGCTTGAAGGGCTTAATGATCGCTTCGACCTTTTTCATCTTGTTGTCCCCTGGGCTGACTGGGCTCGAAGATACCCGATCCTTAATCCGAGATAAAGGATGACGCCATCGAGGAAACACGAGAGGTAAATCCCCCGCGGCCCGTGCACCAAACGTGTGCGCTTCGCGCCGCCGCACCCATGGTGTCAGCCTGAGCGCATCAGCCCGAAACCCGAGGTGATCGGATAGCGCCGGTCCCGACCGAAGGCCCGGCGCGTGATGCGCACCCCGGGCGGGGCCTGGCGGCGCTTGTACTCGTTGCGGTCCACCATCCACGCGACCTTGCGCACGGTCGCTTCGTCGAAGCCTGAGGCGACGATGTCCTCGATATTGCGATCCTGTTCCACGTACATCTCGAGGATCGGATCCAGGACCTCGTAGGGCGGCAGGCTGTCCTCGTCCTTTTGGCCGGCCGCGAGCTCGGCCGAGGGCGGCCGCTCCAGCACGCGCCGGGGAATCACGGCGGAGCGCGAATTTCGATACCGGGCAAGACGGTAGACCAGCAGCTTGGGGACGTCCTTGAGCACATCGAATCCGCCCGCCATGTCGCCGTAGAGCGTGGCATAGCCCACGGCGAGCTCGCTCTTGTTGCCGGTGGTGAGCACCATCTTGCGTTTCTTGTTGGAGATGGCCATCAGGATCACGCCGCGACAGCGCGCCTGGATATTCTCCTCGGTGGTGTCGGGCTCCGTGCCAGCGAGCTCCTCCTTCAGGCTCTCCAGAAAGGCGTTGAACGCCGTCTCGATGGGGATAACGCTGAGCTCCACCCCCAGCGCCTCGGCCTCCGCCCGGGCGTCCTCCACGCTCATCTCGGCCGTATAGCGCGAGGGCATGGAGACGGCCTCCACCCGCCCGGCCCCCAGGGCGTCCACCGCCACCGCCAGCGTCAGGGCCGAGTCGATGCCGCCGGACAGGCCGACGACCACCCCGTCGAAGCCGTTCTTATCGACATAGTCGCGCACCCCGAGCACCAGGGCGCCGTAGGCGCTCGCCTCCACCGACAGCGGCTCCGCCCCCGGGCCGGAGACCGGCCTGACCCTGGCGCCCGAGACGTCGAACTCCGCCGGAAACAGGCCCTCCTCGAACGCGGGGGCGCGCTGGGTGATGCGCTTCTGCCCGTCCATCACCAAAGACTCGCCGTCGAACACCAGCTCGTCCTGCCCTCCCACCAGATTGACGTAGAGGATGGGAAGGTGGCACTCCTCGACGCGCTGGGCGAGCGCGGTCTCGCGCTCTCGGCCCTTGTAGAGATTGAAGGGCGAGGCGTTGATGTTGACGATCATGCGCGCCCCGGCCTCCGCCGCCTTCTGCACCGGGCCGGGGCTCCACGCGTCCTCGCACACGGTCAGGGCCACCGGGACGCCGCGGACGTCCACGACACGGGGCTCGAGGCCTGGAACGAAATAGCGCTTCTCGTCGAAGACGCTGTAGTTGGGCAGGTGGTGCTTGTGATAGACGGCGACCAGCTCGCCGTCGCGGACGAAGGCCGCCGCGTTGTAGGTCCCCTCGGCGGTCTGGTGCGGGAGGCCCACGATGACGTCGATGCCGCGCACGCCGCGGCGCAGCTTCTCCAGCGCGCGCAGCACGCGCATGTGCAGCCCGGGGCGAAGCAGCAAGTCTTCGGGCGGATAGCCGGTCAGCGCCAGCTCGGGGAATACCACGACATCGGCGCCCAGCTCGTCGCGCGCGCGCGCGACGTTGCGAAGGACCTTCTCGGTATTACCCTCGATGTCGCCCACCAGGAAATTCAGCTGGGCCATCGCGAACCGAAGGTTCGAAGACCGAGCGACGGACGGTGGGCTCACGGTTTGCACCCGCCTCGTTGGAATCGGTACGTTCCCAATGGAATGCGAGTCCCTATGACAGTCCCCGGAAGGCGGGCCGCTGCCGGCCGTTCAACCCAACAGCTCGGCCATGCGCTGGCCCATCTCGGCGGGGGAGCGCACCGTGGCCACTCCCGCCTCCCCGAGGGCGGCGAACTTCTCTTCGGCCGTGCCCTTGCCGCCGCTGATGATGGCACCGGCGTGACCCATGCGCTTGCCGGGCGGCGCGGTGACCCCGGCGATATAGGCCACCACCGGCTTGCTCACGTGGTCGCGGATGTAGCGGGCCGCCCTCTCCTCATCGGTGCCGCCGATCTCCCCGACCATGAGAATCCCCTCGGTCTGAGGGTCCTCTTCGAAGCGCTGCAGACAGACGATGAAATCGAGGCCGTGAATGGGATCGCCGCCGATGCCGACGCAGGTGCTCTGGCCCAGGCCGCAGCGGGTCGTCTGGTGGACGGCCTCGTAGGTGAGCGTGCCCGAGCGCGAGACGATGCCGACGCGGCCGGGCTCGTGGATGTTTCCCGGCATGATGCCGATCTTGCACTCGCCGGGGGTGATCACCCCCGGGCAGTTGGGGCCGATCAGATCGGCGTCGTAGTCGCGCAGCGCCGCCTTGACCTTGAGCATGTCCTGCACCGGGATACCCTCGGTGATGCACACGATCACGCGAATGCCCGCGTCGGCGGCCTCCAGGATCGCGTCGGCGGCGAACGGCGCCGGCACATAGATCATGCTCGCCTCGGCGCCGGCGTCGCGTACCGCATCGTGCACCGTATCGAAGACCGGCAGCCCCAGGTGCACCTGCCCCCCCTTGCCCGGGGTGACGCCCCCCACCAGGCGCGTGCCGTAGTCCAGGGCCTGCTGGGAATGGAACGTCCCCTGCTTGCCGGTGAAGCCCTGGCAGATGACCCTGGTGTCTTTTTTGACGAGGATGCTCATGGGGAGCCAATGCAAAATTCAAAATGCAGAATACAAGGTTGCGCGTATGCTTTCCGTATCCAAATTCTACATTTCGCATTTTGCATTTTGCATTGGCAGCTCATGCTGCCGCCACCACCGATTTTGCCGCCTCCGTCAGATCCCGCGCGGCGGTGAGCTTGAGCCCGCTGGCATCGAGGATTTCCCGCCCGCGCTCGACGTTGGTCCCTTCCAGGCGCACCACCACCGGCACGTCGATGCCCGCCTCGCGGGCCGCCCCGACGATGCCCTCGGCGATTAGGTCACAGCGCACGATGCCGCCGAAGATGTTGACCAGTATGGCCTCGACCTTCGGATCGGCCAGAATCAGCTTGAAGGCCTCGGCCACTTTCTCGGCCGTGGTACCACCGCCTACGTCCAGAAAATTGGCCGGCTCGCCGCCGTGGAGCTTGATCAGGTCCATGGTGGCCATGGCCAGCCCGGCGCCGTTGACCATGCAGCCGATATTGCCGTCCAGGGTGACATAGTTCAGCCCGTGCTGGGCAGCCGCATGCTCGGTCGCATCCTCCTGACTGGGGTCGCGCAGCTCGGCCAGGGCCTCTTGGCGAAAGAGGGCGTTGTCGTCCACGTTGATCTTGGCATCGAGGGCGCACAGCTCCCCCCGGCCGGTGACGATGAGGGGATTGATCTCCACGAGGCTGGCGTCGCGCTCCACGAACAAACGGTGCAGGGCAAGCAAGATACGGGTGAAGGCGCCGATCTGCGCCCCCTCCAGGCCCAGGCCGAAGGCGAGCCTGCGGCACTGGTAGGGCTGCAGGGCGGCGGCGGGGTCCACCGCCGCGGTGAGGATCTGCTCGGGCTGGGTGGCGGCCACCTCCTCGATATCCATGCCGCCGGCGGCGGAGGCCATGAGCACCAGACGCTCGCGCTCGCGGTCCACCAGCGCTCCGACGTAGAGCTCGCGGGCGATGTCGGAGGCCTGCTCCACCAGCAGGGCGTCGACCGGCAGCCCCTCGGGCCCGGTCTGGGACGTCACCAGGCGCGAGCCCAGCAGCTCGTCCGCGGCGCTCTCCAGCTCCTCCAGGCCGCCGACCACCCGCACGCCGCCCCCCTTGCCCCGGCCCCCCGCGTGGACCTGGGCCTTGACCACCCAGCGCCCGCCGCCGAGGGCACGGGCCGCATCGCCGACCTCGCGCACGGTGCGCGCGGCGCGCCCCGGCGGTACGGGGATGCCGTACTGTGCAAACAGCTCTTTGGCCTGGAACTCGTGCAGGTGCATGACGGCGCCCGGAATCTGCCCGCTATTGTGTCGGAAACCGCCGCCGGGAGCAAAATGCCCGCGCGGCCGGCAATTGCCGGGTGCGAGCCGGCGACGGCTATAATAGCCCCATTTCTCTCACCCAATGCCGACCCGCACCGAACGGGATATCCATGTTTCGCTATCTGCTCATCGCCCTGGCCGCTGGCCTCGTGATCCTGATCCTGCACCAACTGTTTCGGGGGCGCCGTCCGCCGGTTGCGCGACGCCGCCTGCAGGAGCAGCAAATGGTCCAGTGCAGTCACTGCGGCACCTACGTGCCCGAGCAGGAGGCGCTGGAGGATGCGGGGCGCTATTACTGCACCGAGCAGCACCGCCGGATCGGCCGCTCCGGCTAGCGTCCGACCCAAATCAACAAATCCGCGCGCCTGGGGTACCATGCGGGGATGACCCTGTCTCGCGATCACTCCGAGGCGGACCTGCTCCCGGGGAGCAGGCATGCCCACACTTGGAGACCACTGCGTTTCCTGAACTACTACCGGACCATCCTGGCCGGGCTGTTCCTGCTGTTGTTCCTCACGGGCCTGGGGCCGTCCACCCTGGGCCGGCACGATCCCGTGCTGTTCCAGATCGCGGGCATCCTGTATCTCGGCCTCGCCGTCATTTCCAGCTATACCATCCAGCGCCGCGCCCCATCCTTTCACCTGCAGGTCAACGTCCAGATCGCGGCCGACATCGTCGCCCTCTCCCTGATCATGCACGCCAGCGGCGGCCTCACCAGCGGCCTGGGCATCCTGCTTGCCGTGGCCGTCGCCGGCGCGAGCATGATCATGGCGGGCCGGCTGGCGCTGCTCTACGCCGCCTCGGCCACCCTCGCCGTGCTGGTGGAGCAGATCTACGCAGATCTGACCGGCGCCTTCGGCACCACTGCCTATACCCATGCCGGCCTGCTGGGCCTGGCATTCTTCGCGACCGCTCTGCTCTCCTTCATCCTCGCGCGGCGGATACGCGAGAGCGAGGCGCTGGCGGCTCAGCGCGGCATCGACCTGGCCAACATGGAGCAGCTCAACGATTACATCATCCGCAACATGCAGTCCGGGGTGGTGGTGGTAGACCGCGACCGCCGGGTGCGCATGATCAACGAGTCGGGGTGGTACCTTTTGGGCATGCCGGCGGTGCGCGAGCACCAGCGCCTGGACGAGCTCTCACCGGACCTGGGCGCGCAGCTGCGCACGTGGCTGTCCGACCCGCAGACCGAGCCGGCGGCATTCCAGGCGATCGCGGATGCGCCGCTGATCCTGCCGCGCTTCGCCCGGCTTGGCACCGAAACGACCGGTGCCATGTTGATATTCCTCGAAGACTACACCAGCCTGACCCAGCAGGTGCAACAGATCAAGCTTGCCTCCCTGGGGCGGCTGACCGCGAGCATCGCCCACGAGATCCGCAACCCCCTGGGCGCCATCAGCCATGCCGCCCAGCTGCTCGGCGAGTCTCCGGATCTGGGCAAGGCGAACCGGCGCATGACCGAGATCATCCGCGATCACTCGCGCAAGATGAACACCATCGTCGAAAACGTGCTGCAGCTGTCGCGGCGCGAGGCCTCCCACCCGAAGACGTTCGAGCTCAAGCCCTGGCTGGAGGGCTTTGCCGACGAGTTTCGCACTGTGTCCAACTTGACGCCGGAGCAGCTCACCGTGGACATCGCCCCGCCCGGCACGCAGGTGCACATCGACCCCAACCACCTGCAGCAGGTACTGTGGAATCTGTGCCAAAACGCCGTCCAGCACGGCGGGGCGCCGGAGGTCGCCCTGCGCGGCGGCGCCTCGGCGGGGGCTCGAGGCCCCCACCTGGACGTGATCGACAACGGCGCCGGGATCGAGCTCGAGATCGCGGAGCAGATGTTCGACCCCTTCTTCACCACGGCCGCCGCCGGCACGGGGCTGGGCCTCTACATCTCGCGCGAGCTGTGCGAATGCAACAAGGCGCGGCTGAACTACCTGCCCGTCCCTACCGGCGGCGCCTGTTTTCGCATATCCTTTCACGACCCCAATCGACTGAAGCTCTGAGAGCATGGCGCTACAACAGGCCCTCATCGTCGACGACGAGCCGGACATCCGCGAGCTGCTGGAGCTCACCCTGGGGCGCATGGACATCGACACCCGCGCGGCGGCCGACGTGTCCGAGGCCCGCGCCCTGCTGGCCGAGCGCCCCTTCGACCTGTGTCTGACCGACATGCGCCTGCCGGACGGCAACGGCATCGAGCTGGTGCGCCACATTCAGGAGCGCTACCCGCGCATTCCGGTGGCCGTAATCACCGCCTATGGCAACATGGAGTCGGCGGTGGAGGCCCTCAAGGCCGGGGCGTTCGACTTCGTGTCCAAGCCGGTGGACCTGGAGGTGCTGCGCAACCTGGTCAACACCGCCCTCAGGCTCAACGCGCAGCCGCGCCGCGACCGGCGCAGCCGCCACCAGCTGCTGGGCGATTCGCCGGTGATGCGCGAGACCCGCTCCAAGATCGCCAAGCTGGCCCGCAGCCAGGCGCCGGTGTATATCAGCGGTGAGTCCGGCACCGGCAAGGAGCTGGTGGCCCGGCTGATCCACCAGAAGGGGCCGCGGGCCGAACGGCCTTTCGTGCCGGTGAACTGCGGGGCGATCCCCGCCGAGCTCATGGAGAGCGAGCTCTTCGGCCACAAGAAGGGCAGCTTCACCGGTGCCAGCGCCGACAAGGAAGGCCTGTTCCAGGCCGCCAGCGGCGGGAGCCTTTTTCTGGACGAGGTGGCCGAGCTCCCCGTACACATGCAGGTCAAGCTCCTGCGCGCCATCCAGGAAAAGGCGGTGCGCCCCGTGGGGGCGCAGAAGGAGCAGCCGGTGGACGTGCGCATCCTCAGCGCCACCCACAAGGACCTCTCGGAGCTGGTCAACGGGGGCGATTTTCGCCAAGACCTTTACTACCGCATCAACGTGATCGAGCTGCGCGTACCCAGCCTGCGCGAGCGCATCGAGGACATCCCGGTGCTCGCCGGGCACATTCTGGAACGCCTCGCCCACACCGCCGGCGACCGCCCGGCGACGCTGAGCCCGAGGACCCTGGAGGCCCTGCAGGGCTATCCCTTCCCCGGCAACGTGCGCGAGCTGGAGAATATCCTGGAGCGGGCCATGACGCTGTGCGAGGGCCGCGCCATCGAGGTGGAGGATCTTCAGCTCCCCGAGCACGCCGGGGCGCCCGAAACCGGCGATGTGGACCTGGAGAGCTATCTCGGCGACAAGGAACGGGCGCTCATCGTCCAGGCCCTGGAAAAGACCAAATACAACAAGACCGCCGCCGCCAGGCTGCTGGGGATCAGCTTCCGGGCCCTGCGCTATCGGCTGAAAAAGCTGGGGTTGGACTGACCCGGCGGCACGCTCGTCCCGACCTCTCGGGTGACCCTCCGCGTCACATCGTGACCTTCCGCGTCAGCGCCCCACGGGCATCACCGACCACCCCAGGCCGGCCATGGGCTCGGCGGCTCGACCCGCGCCTTTCCCCCACGGATAGACTTGTCCGGCAGATCATGGGGTTGCCGATTCCAAGGGACTCCGGCGGCAGCCTTGGACCTGGGCTGGCACGGAACCTGCTCCGTATCAGGGCAACGCGAGGGGCCTGTGCCGACCCGGGCGAAGACCGGGCACATGGGGGTAGCCGGGCGCCGTCGCCGACCCAAGATTTGCAGCACTGTCCTTACGGAGCAGAAGGAGTGACCTCATGAAGAAGACACAACAGGGCTTCACACTCATCGAGCTGATGATCGTGGTGGCCATCATCGGCATCCTGGCCGCGATCGCCATCCCGGCCTATCAGGACTACATTATCCGCTCGAAGATTTCCGAAGTCATGGGCATCGCGGCAAAGGACAAGAGCTCGGTATCGGAGTATTTCGTCTCCATGGGCCAAATGCCGGGAACTTTTGCCCAGTCGGGAGTGAGCTCGGACGCCAATCAGAGCACCTACATCAGCGCCATAGCCTATGGAGCACCCTCCACGACCCAGGCCAGCGTCACCTACACCCTCAACAACCTCGCCAGCGGGGTCGATGGCACAAATATCGTGTTCGTAGGCAACGGCTCCACTGCAGGCGTGTCGTGGGATTGCAATACGCAGACGACCACCCCGGAGAAGTACCTGCCGGCCAACTGCCGCTGAGCCTCGCGACGCGGACATAGCGACAACAAGACCCGGAGCGCCCCGCCGACGCGGGGCGCTCTCACTTTGGCGGCCGGATTCCGCAGATGCCCGACCACCCGTCCCGAGCGCCCCGATCGATACGCCCGTTTGCCCTGCTGGCGGCCGTGCTGGTGGCCGCGGCCGCCTACTGGCCCGGGCTGTCGGGACAGTTCCTGTTCGACGATCTGCCGAACATCGTTGACAACCCGGACCTGCGTATGGAGCGCCTGGACCTGCAGGCGCTGCGCAACGCGATGCTCTCCGGCCACGCCGGCCCCCTGGGGCGCCCCGTGAGCATGCTCAGCTTCGCCCTGGATCGATACGTGTTGGGCCTCGATCCGGCCGCCTTCAAGGCCGTCAACCTGGCCGTGCACCTGTGCAGCGGCCTGGGCCTGTTCGTCTTGACGCGCCTCCTCCTCGGCGCCTGGCGCAGGCAGAATGCCCTCAGGGTGACCGAAGATCAGGTTTACTGGGCCGGCCTTTTCGTTGCGGCGGCCTGGCTGGTTCACCCCTTCAATCTGAGCGCCGTGCTGTACGTGGTGCAGCGCATGACCCTGTTGGCGGCGCTGTTCGTCATCTGGGCGCTCGTGCTCTACGCCCACGGGCGCAGCCGGCTCATCGACGGCGGGCGCGCTGGATGGATGTGGCTGGCCGGCGGCATGGCCGTGTTGACACCGCTGGCGGCCCTGTCCAAGGAAAACGGGGCGCTGGTGCCGCTCTACGCGCTCCTGATCGAGCTCCTGGTATTCCGTTTCAAGGGGCGGCGCGCGGACCGAAACTGGCTCATCGCGCTCTTCGCGGCCACCGTCGCGCTCCCCGCCGCCGCCGCCTTCGCCTTTCTGGTCACGCATCCGGAATGGCTGCAGGTGCGCTACGGCATCCGGGACTTCACGCCGCTCGAGCGACTCCTCACCGAGGCTCGGGTGCTCTGGTACTATGTCCTAATGTCATTCACCCCCAACCCGGGCTCGATGGGCCTGTATCACGACAATTGGACCGTTTCCGGCGGCCTGCTGGCGCCGCTCTCCACCCTCCCGTCCGTCGCCGGAGTGCTCGCATTGCCGGTCGCAGCCCTGCTGCTGGCCCGCCGCTATCCCATGGCGGCCTTTGGGCTGCTGTTTTACCTCGCCGGCCACAGCCTGGAATCCACGATCATTCCTCTGGAGCTGGTTTTCGACCATCGCAACTATCTGCCTCTCTACGGCCTGCTGCTGCTTGTCCTGCAGGCAGGCCTTCTCTTGGATTCGGAAAGCGCCGCGCGCATCAGGCCGTACCTGGCGACCGCGCTGGTCGCGCTGCTGGCGGCGTCAACGGCCGTGCGGGCCGACTACTGGGGCGACCCGCTTCGTCACGCGTTGATCGAGGTCTCTCACAACCCAAATTCGCCGCGCGCCAACCATCAGGCCGGCGTCGCCTACAGCACACTGGCGTTTCGGGTCGATGATCCAGACCTGCGAGCCGAGTTGTTTACCAAGGCGACCGAGCACTTTCGCTTGACCACCACCCTCGACGAAAACGCCACCCCAGGATTGTTCGCGATGATCATGACCGCAAGCCGAAAGGGGGACTCTGTCGATCGGGAAACGGTAGAAGAGCTCACGCACCGGCTGTCGACGGCCCCGATGAGGGCCTCCAGCGTAAACAACCTTCGGGCCTTGATCGAATGCCGCGCGACACAACGCTGCACGGTCGGCGAGGAGGTCATGAATCGAATCATCACGGCTACCTTGCAGAACGATACGCTGGTCGGGCGCCCGCGCGCCATGGCGGCAGTGGCATCCGCCAACTATCTGCTCAATCAGTCCGGAAACGTCGAAGACTCGCTTCGGCTCGTCTACTACGCCCTGAGCCTGGACCCCGACAACACACCGCTGCGGCTCAACCTGGCGGAGGTCCTGCTGTCGCTGAACCAGCACTCTCTCGCCCGGGACCAGCTGGCTGCGGCTGAGAGGCGGGACCCTTGGGGGCTCTACTCCGCCGATATTCGCAGACTACGATCCAAGCTCGAGGATGCGACGCAAACCCCGACCTCCGGTGCCGGCTCGACAGCTTCCCGCGGCGATAGGCATTAGTGTAGGCATCGGCTTCCATAGGCAAACTTCTACGTGCGTCGCCAAAATTGCATCACCGACGACAACCCGCATGGGCTCGGTATCGCCTGACACCGCCATGCATCGGCGACCCCATATGTCCAGCGCCCCGAACTGTAAACGAAGACCGGCCTGATCGCCGGCATCGGGACGATACACCACAGATTACCCATGCCTGCCTGTCTCTGGGAACCGGAGCCATCCGACCGGCATTGCCGGACGAGTCGGTTTTGATTATGCTAGCTTGCCGGTGCGGGCGAACGAGCCGCCCGCGGAAACAAATGACTTTCGACGTCGAAGTTAGACCTGATTGCCGAGATCCAATCGTATAAGACACGTCTCGATCGGCCCGGTAGGCGCGATTCTCCGGAAATGAAATTGTCCATCATCATACCTGCCCGCAACGAGGCCGATGCGCTCATGGAGCTCCTACCCGATATCGCCCGGCGTTGCGGTGATGCCGAGGTCATCGTCGTCGACGACGGCTCAACCGACAACACCAAGGAGGTGTGCCGTGATTGCGGTGTCCGAGTGATCAGCCATCCCTACAGCAAAGGCAACGGGGCCGCCATCAAATCCGGCGCCCGTGCGGCCTCAGGGGATATCGTCGTGTGCATGGACGCCGACGGGCAGCACCAGCCTCAGGATATCCAACGGCTGGTCCATAAGCTGGAAGAAGGCTACGAGATGGTGGTGGGAGCGCGCTCCCGGGACTCACAGGCGACACTCGGACGAAGCCTTGCAAACCGTCTCTACAACCGTCTTGCGACCTGGATGGTCGGGCACGCGGTAAAGGACCTCACATCCGGCTTCCGGGCGCTCTGGGCCCGGAACTTCCGTGAATTTGTCTTCTTGCTGCCAAACGGCTTTTCGTATCCCACGACGCTTACCATGGCGTTTTTCCGCGCCGGTTATTCCGTTGCCTATGTCCCCATACGGGCATTGAGCAGAAACGGCCAAAGCCATATCAGGCCGTTGCGCGACGGGCTGCGGTTTCTGGTAATAATATTCAAGGTCGCGACCCTGTACTCTCCATTGAAAATATTCATCCCGGTCAGCGCCGGCCTATTTCTCACGGGTCTCGCATATTACGGCTATACCTATGCGACAATGGGGCGCTTCACAAACATGAGCGCACTCTTGTTCATCGTGTCGATCATACTGTTCTTGATCGGGTTGGTATCGGAGCAGATTACCAGTCTCCTGTACGGCCGTCAGACCGCCGACTCAGGCTAGAGTGACAGCGTCTTCTTGTACGGTTGTCTGCACGAGGGTCCTCCGCAGACGGTTTCGAGCCGCAAAGATCGGACCGAGAGGCAAGGCTTCCCGACGGCGTCCCTTTTTCCACCCAGATATCGGCAGCTCGTGGGCAACGAAAAGCACGTCATATTGGTCGTTTCTGCCGGGAGAACCGGAACCAGGTATTTTGGCGAGCTCATGTCGTCGATGATTCCCGGCGCATTCTCCGTGCACGAGCCTGATGTGATCGCACCCGGCTACCCCAACAAAGACCGCATTCGGGCCTTGGGCCTCTACGAGACAGTGATCGGCAAGGCGCTAGGGCGCACGGGCGCGCGCAATCTGTCGGAGCTCTTCATCGCCGGGAGGTTGTCGCCTGACGAAGCGGCCTCGCGAATTCGTCGAAGCCGATCGCGCTATTACGGTGCCACGGAGCGTGATCCCGTAATCGAGTCACACCCCGGATGGTATGGACTGCTTCCCGTGCTGCCAAAAGCATTTCAGCGATACAGGGCCCTGCTCATCGTTCGCGATCCTCGCACGTGGGCGACCTCCGTGATGCGCTGGGGCAGGCCCTACGGTCAGAGGGACTGGGTGGCGCGCCTCGGGCTGCGCAGGCTCAATCCGAAGCTAACCGGCGAGCGGGAGCTGGCGCGCAGCTGGCGTAGTTTGTCTCGCTTCGAGAAGGTGTGCTGGACCTGGTCGGCGATCAACGAACGCTTGCTGCGACACGCCCGGGACGACCCCAACACGTTGCTCGCGCGTTACGAGGACGTGTTCCTCAACAAGGGCCGCTACGGCGTATTGAATGACTTACTCGCCTTCGTTTGCGCTTTCGATGACCGATCCTTCGATTACCACATAGCACCGAACATCTTGGGCCGCCGAATCCACGAGAGCGGTCGCGGCTTTCCGGATTGGACCGAGTGGGAACCCGAGCTCGCCGTGACCTTGACAGAGTATTGCGGCCCGTTGATGGCGGACCTGGGTTACGGACTGGAGCCCGAATGGCGGGCAATGACAGCGTCGGCATCGTCGAGCCGACCCAGCGATATTCATTGAGCCCGCCAGTCCCCCGAAGCCCTCGCCGTCCTCGATTGGGTCAGAGAAACGATCCTGGTTTCCTGCGGCCTTCGCCATGCGGGCTAGGAATCGAGGCCGGGCCCGCGCAGTCGATTCAGGACAAGGTGCTTGAGAACCGGGTGTATCACGTAATAGACACGACCCGCGCCTTGCTCCTGCTCGACGGGCTGCGGCAACCGTCCCTCGGCGGCGTAGTATTCCACCACCCGGATGAGCAAGTCCGCTCGGATCGCCGAGTCATAGACGTGGTCCACGTCCATCCCCGGGGGCGGAGGCGGATAGCGCCTGCGTGCGACAATCGGTCCCGTGTCGATCTGGCTCTTCAGCACAAGGGCCGACGCGGCGAAGCTGCGCTCGCGGAGATAGCCGTAGTAGATCGTGGTGCTTCCGCGATAGTCCGGCAGCCAGCCGGCGTGCACGTGCAAGAAGGGGGGGCAGGCCTCAAGCACCCAATTGTGCACGATTTCGCCGCCGAATCCCGAATAGACCACCAACCGTGCGCCGCTCGCGCGTATCGCCTCCGCGACCGATTGGTCGTTCACAGTACCGGCATCGTAGGTCTGAATGTCGTCGAAGAGCGCGGCTGCGGTCTCTTCCAGGGGGACCGTGAGGTCGGGGATGAAGAGCCCTTCAGGCTCCGAAGCGCCGCCGGGTGCTACGTCTTGAGGCCGCGACGAGCCCCGGGATTTCACCAGAATGCAGGTCCCGGGGGCCACGTTTCGAGCAAGCATCGCCTGAGCGTACGCGCGGGAGCGCAGCGTATCAGCGGCGAGGAATACCAAGTCCTGAAGCTTCACGAGCCCAGGTCCCGCTCCAACCGTTCGATGTGCCTCCGCTCGCGCTGGATAAGGCGCGCGAGCCTCCCCGCTTGACCTCGATCCAATCGCCCTCGCGATGCGGTCAAGGTGTCAAGGCATTTGAGCAGTGCATTCAACGGCGGGAGTTCTCCGGTGCTGCTGTAGGCCGTTTCCACGAGCTCCGCAAAACGCACATAGAGTCCGAGGTCCTGGTAGTCTGCCGGATCCTGCGAGCGCCAGTTCGGGCCATAAGACCGGTGAATGCGTTTCGTCACTTCAAACCGCTGAATCAGCCGGTCCAATATACGGCTTTCGCCATCGCGAGCCACATCTTCGAACGCATGTTCCAAGAGGGTCGCCGTCTGCCCCCCTTGATCGCCGAGCGCCGCCGCTTCGACAGCCTGCGCCGGCGGCGGATCCGCCGCAGCGGGGAGATCCCGCGCCGCTGCCTCGCGCGACATTCGCCATGCAACCAGAAACGCCTCGCCGGCATAAAGCGCGTAAGAATAGACGTTGGGTCTGTCGAGCGGGTCGCCCTTGGCGTACGGATATGCTGTCATCATACTGCGAACTTGGCTCGGGCGGCCGCCAGTATCTTCAGCGCCGTCTGCTTGTCATTCACCAGCTCGAAATCGTTTTCGATCACCAGGTCCGGGGCTGCCGGCTCTGCAAATGGGATATCCACCCCGACAACGTTTTTCAACTCGCCCAGCTTGGCCTTTCGGTACATGTCGGTCGGGTGGCGCGCCTCCAGGGCGGCCAGCGAGGCCTTTAGGTAAACCTCGAAGTACTGCGCCAGATTTCTGCGATTCCATTCGTGCGACTCTTCAAAGATCGACAAGATACAACATACTACGTTGATCCCTTGTCTATCCAGCCATGCGCAGATCTCGCGAATGCGTTCGGCGTTCCGCCTACGGGCAGCCACTGTGTAGGGGTCACTGCCGCGATCGTCTTTGAAGAGCCTCCGAATCTCGTCGCCATCGACGAGTACCGTCGCAGGGTCCTCTTGCTTCCATATCCGGTAGAGGGTACGGCCGATATGCGACTTTCCAGAACCCGACATACCGATGAGCCAGATCACCATCGAGCCACACCCTGTCCCTTACAAGCTCCCGCCGTGTTCACCTATTATCTCCTGCGCCACCGCTAGATCCTCCGAATCGTCGATCTCGCACCACCCGCCCTCCACCGCGACCCCTTCTACCGGGTATCCCGCTTTGATCAGGCGCGAGAGAAGAGCAGTCGTATCCAGTTGGTTCCGCAGCCCGGGATCCGCCGCTATCAGACCGCGAATCCAGCCGGCCGCGCGCGCCCCGATCCGGAGGATCCCCATGAACTGGCCCTGTATTTGTTCACCTCGGTCCGTCCTTCCACCGATCTCAGTCACGCGCCCCGCCCGGTCGATGCGAAACGTCTCGGCATCCTTCAAGGGATCGCTGAATCGTCGGGCCCAAAGACGAAACCAGTCGGCATCGTAGCTGATGACCAGTTGGCCTGTCGCCTCCATCAGCCGGCGGATCGGCTCGGCGCCGTAGACAATATCGGAATAGCTGACGATATAGGGCGGGGGCAGACGCTCGAGGGCAAACATCAGGCTGGCTACCATGTTGCCGCGATCCCAATCGGGATTCTCCAGGGTTTCGAGGTCTCGCGCCTGAATCATTTCCCTGCGGTAACCGACGACGGCGACTACTCGCTCGATGCCTCCGGCGTGCATCGCCGATATCTGCCACTCCAGGAGTGAGCAGCCCCCTACCTCCACCAGGCATTTCGGCCGAGTCTCTGTAACCTCCCCCAGCCGACTTCCTCGCCCGGCCGCCAGAATAACTCCTGCATAATCCTCCATGGGCAGCCCTAGCGCCAAAACGCTCCTCGTTCGAAGAAACAGCGGATCAATGCCCGATCGAAATCTGCGGCTCGGTTCGGGCGCTCCGGATGCCACTGGATCGCCAAGACCGGCGCCTTTGGATGAAACAGCCCCTCCACGATAGCTCCTTTCGTCAGGGCAAACGGGCGCAGACTGGGGGCCAGTGACTCTCGCTTAATCCCTTGATTATGAAAGCTATTTACGCATAGTGTCCGGCGACCGGCCAACTCCCTGAATGCCTCCTCGACAATTCGAACCTCGTGGTCCTGTGCGACATGGGGTTCCTCGGTCGCCGAGCTCAGGTCCCGCGCCAGTGAGCCTCCTTCTATCACGTTGATCACCTGCAATCCGCGGCATACCCCCAATATGGGTACACCACAATCTGTCAAACGACCATATAGCTCCGTCTCCGCCTGATCGCGGTCGGGGGCAGTCCCCCAATCGTTTCCGTTCGAAAGTATCAGCCCGTTCATGCCCGCCGCTTCGATCCAGCTCCCGGGATTCTTCAGCCCGTTCGGGACTGGAATCACCGCCACATCCGGAAACAACTGCTGGAGATACCGAACCCAATCATGGGCAAGTGCGTCACGGCGCTCAGGATAGCGCTGATTCTCGATAATCCGCTGCGTGATCGCCAGTCGCCGCATTTCGATCGGGATCCTACCCCACGAGAATTCGGCCATCGGCGCAGTTCAACTCGACCGTGCGCCCGGAAACGACCTTCTCGAAAATCTGCTCACCGCATCCAATGGCGGCCGGTAACCCAAACTCCGCACAACGAATCGCCATATGCGAATTCGCGCCGCCAAATTTCGTAATCAGACCTCTAATGGGTCTCGTGAAAATCCAGTCGAATCCCGGATCGGCGCTTTCGATCGCGACGACCCTATCATCGACTAGCGAGGGATCCGAGTCAGAACCTCTTAGCGGTACCACCAGGCCTTCCGTTTTACCGCGGGTGATGAAGTTCGGCTGCTCTACAACGAGAGGAATAATCACCAGGTCCGACAGCCGCGTTACAAGAAACGGAAGACGAACGGCATTGGTCACCGCATGCGCTTCCCGACCCCTTTCCGAAAACTCCCGCAGCGAACTCTCGATAGATCGGCGGCGCGGCTCAACGAACGCCTGAATGAACTCCTCCACGGAAACATAAGACAGCTCTTCTCGGCTCAGACCGTACCGCTCCCCGAGTGCCGCGATGACCTCGAGGCCATCGCTCACGTTCCGCGTAAAAACGAATTTCGCGAGCTCCCGCCCTTGAATCGCCGTGCGGCAGTATTCAAGCAGCCTTTCGGCATTGACTTCGATTCCGTGCTTCCCTAGGAGATTGTCGATTGCACGACGACCGGACCCCGACAGCTCCAGGGCCGACCCTTGGCCCACGTTCATTCGGCGATCCGTCATCGCCGAAAAGTCGGTTGCTCTCTGATCGTAGCGCAACGACAGAATGTCGTAGGTACCCGGGCGCAGATGCCCATACCGCTCCAGAAATTCCGCCTTCGTCATCTCGCCATGCGCCATTTCATTGGAATCCTTGATGAGGTCCGTTGCTACTGTTGCTATGTCTCGCTGAAACTGCCCGACCTCTTGGGCACCCAACACTCCCTCGCTCTCCAGCGCCCGAAGATAGCTTGTCGCGATAAAGGCATGGCGCGCCAGAATCGCAAAAGGAATGGTACCGTATTCGACAGCATCCTCTAAAACCTCCAACAACATATTCACATGGGGTGCTCCTCCGCGTGCGGCCAATGCCCGATGGCGCGCAGAGAGCTCTGCGATCCGCTCCAGCTCCTGCTCGAGGCCCGCCTTTCGACCCGTGAGCAGGTCGTTTGTCAAATCCCGCAGCAACGCCGCGAAACGATCTCTTTCGCGCTGTGTCAGTGCACGCGGGAATTGATCTGCGACGCGCCGATCGAAGTCCGGAGTAAACGCCGTAACCGCAATATCGAACTCGATCTTGTCGTGAAGGTGATGATTTTCCCGAAGCCGGCTCAGCCACGCAGCGACCAGCTTTTCCCTAATAGACACGTCCAGCCCCGCCGGAGTGAACGAGCGGAAGCTCTCGCGCACGTCAATATACGGCTGACCGGCCAGCGAGAGCATCAGGGGAATCCCAGTTCTCCCATAATAGCCCATCTGTTTACGGGCCACCCGCCACGCGCGGTTTGTGATCAATCGACGATACAGTGAGAACGCCAAAGCCCGGGGGGTAGTGCCAATCATTTCTGCGGGATTCCAGTCGGGCATATTCCCAAGCACTGCTCCGCCCAGTTCCCCGAACCGCCCATTGTCGCCGTAGCGCTCGGCGAGGCCTTCACGAAGCCCCTCCAAGGTATCGTAAATCTTGAGGGATACACCACGGTTCCAGTTTGGCTGCGTAGTAATGCGCCGCACCTGGAGCACGCTGACTTCATTGGCCGCATTGAGGGCAAACTCGATATCGAGACAATCGTTTCTGACAGCTCTCTCTATCTCCTTCACAGCTTCGATAAGCTTGCGGAAACGAGGCGACGAAAGTTCGCGCCAGGATTTGCGCAGCACATAGAGTGTGCGGTTTCTCTGGCCACCGGTCACCGTCGCGGTGCTGCCGGATTCATCATCGTAGTTGATAACGTAGTAAGGAGCGCCTGTATTCAAATCCTGTGTGAAAAGGACACCACTCATGCTGACATCGGTGACCATGTCCTGGATCATGACCTCGCCAGCGCAGCCCGGTTCTGCGCTCTCTTCCGGGCCCGGAAGATAGCTGTCGATCACTGCTTCCACTGCCCGCCTCACTTCGCCATGATTACCGCCATTCACGTTCGCCACGGATGCGTATGCACCAGCCAAGGCAGTCTCCGCACCGTCCTCAGAGCACGCCGACGACCGCACGATCAAGGGTCCGGACCCAAGCTCCGCCGTCACGCGTTGCAGAATTGACTCCTGCGAATTGCTCCACTCGCCGACCGGAAAGCTGAAGAAATTGGGGATACGACTCTTAGTAAGCAGCGGCGCCAGCCGCTCAAGTGTCGCAGCCTTCGTCCCGAACTCAAATCTCTCTTCCGAAAAAACCGCCATGACAAGCTACCGAGTGATGATTCGTTGCGCCCGATCAAGGCGCCTCAGGTCAGAGCCGGTTGTCGGCGCATCGCTTCACTTCCCAGATGTTCTCATACTCTTTTCGTGACGCGGACCAAAAAATGTCGAACAGCCCGTCCGGAACGGCCTCGAAATGGACATGTTCTCGATAAAACCTGTTCATTATTTGAAAGTTGGCCGCGAATCTCGGCGCAATCGAACGGGACACACCTGAGCCCAATAGATCAAGCTCCTCGCCCGAGAGGTGTAACGCATCAGCTTCGCGCACGCCCAATGCCACATGGGATCCCAGCGCTTCGGATACAGATTTCAGACGAGAGGCGCAGTCAGCCGGAACCTGTTGGTATTCACCCCAGTCCTCACAGACCGTCAATACCTCGGGGATCTCGAATCTACACCGACAGCGCCGGCGGAACGGCTTACATCTCGAGGAGACGGCCCGGCGGCGACGAGCGAACGGCTTGACACCTGCTTTTCGGGCCCAACCGCCCGGGCCGACGGATTCGGGAGTCTGGGGCGACCACCGGCCCAGATTGATTTCAAAAGGGTTGTAGATCAAGAAACGGTTTGCCAGGCTATTCAAGCGCGTGTGGACAAGGCTGCGGTCCGTGAAGCAAAAATTCCCGCGTTCACCCATCTTAGCGAACAGCGCCGCAGGGTCTTCAATGAATTCCTCGTAATCGAAGATCAGGACTCGGTCGAAGACGCTCGAAAAGAGCTCGTAGAGGGAAAACACTTTTCCGGTGCGGACCGAGATCTTCTGGGAAAGCTTTTGCAGGGCCGCCTCTGATACCCATGGCCGAGGATACGCAGAGGCATCTTGCAGCGGCCCAGGACAGGCAAGCTCGGAAAGCCACCACCTTCTCTTCCACCCGTTCATACCCTTCGGAAAGGACCAGTCATGGACCTTCTTCGCCATTCGGCGATTGAGCTCGGACAAGAAAAGCGTCCTCGGCTCCCGGACAGGGAAAAAAACCGTATCGACATCAAGCAGGTCTCTCACCGCACTGAGGAACGCAACGTTGCGGCGGGAATGGTACGGGCATCTCAAGTTCGGCCGCACGGAGTGAAATACGATGCCCATCACCGCCTCGGGACGGTCACGGAGTTGTTCTCTGTACCAACGTGCAATGCGCCCGAGCGCCGCGCCGCTTCGCATCTTGATAAAGAGCTTGACGGCTCGATCGAAGGAGTGCCTCGAAGGCACGATGACATCAGGTTGGATTTTTAGGTTGATGTAGAAAGCGCGGCTAGCCGCCCTGCCGGTGTTCACAACCATGAATGACATTCGCTGGTACTTCCTCGGACCGGAATCAGGGGTGCGGTGCACACCCCGCGCTACAGCCCCCTGAGAGCAGCACCCCCTTGGACGGGTAGCCGGCTTCGATACCGCGAGCAGGAACGCGGCGCAGGGCTCGCGCCTACTCAACCCATGCCTCTTCCGGAGCGTGTTGAGTCGTCACCCTCAAGTTGACCACGTTATATAGGCGCTGACAAGCGCTCATTCCCGATAAACGGCCCGGCCGGGCAACGGAGACCGCGTTTGGCAGAAACGCCCCCGCGGCCACGAGTCTTGCTAGCTGCGAATTTCCGGGTGCCACGGTGAGCGCGCGACCCACAGCGCAGCCGGGACCGACTGGACTTGATCCGCCGCGCCCAGGGCAGTGCGGCCGTTTGCCCCGGCTCCATGCTTGACTTGGCGCTCCCGGCGGAGGGCTTGCAGAACCCCGAGCACTACTATAGGTTCTTGCCATACACGGGTAGAAATCGCGCGTCGGCGCGCCCCGAGCGAACCCATGGCGCGTGAGTTTAGTTGAATTCGCCAAAGGGACGATCCAGAACACTTACCAACGCCATATCACGATGGCCCGGATTTCCGACCCAGGACGTATCTGCGTATTCGGAACCCATACGGTCTCCGAAGCATACAGCCGCAATCGCGGCGTACAGCAGGCCCTCGCCGCGTGCGGATACAAAGTCGTGGAATGCCGAGCCGCCTCCGGGTCCGGCGACATCGACAGAGTCGGCGCGTTTCGAAACCCACTCAAGCTTTTCGCAGCGTTGAGGTCCCTGGCGGCACAATGGTCAACTCTGATTTCGATGCACCGGCGACTTGCACCCTATGAGGCCATGATTGTGGGATACCCCGCCCACGCTGACGTCCTGCTCGCCTGGTATCTTGCCCGCAGGCGACGGAGACCGCTCATCATGGATGCCTTTCTGGGGCTGTATGACACGGTAGTCAGTGATCGGAAACTGGTGGGCCGCGCGAACCCCATAGCTTGGCTGATATGGGCATGGGAATGGCTCGCCCTGCGCCTTGCAGACCGGATCCTTTTGGACACCGAGGAACACGCCGACTGGATCGCCGAGAGCTATAGGCTTGCGCGCAGGCGACTGGCGGTGGTACCGGTAGGAATCAATGAATCGATCTGGAGACCCTCTCCGCTGCCGCCTCCGGATCGCCCTTTCGAGACCGTATTCTGGGGCACATTCATACCCCTGCACGGCGCCGAGGTGGTGGCGAAAGCCGCGCATCTGGCGGAACAGCAGCACCCGGGGGAGACCCATTGGACCGTCATCGGCGACGGTCAGACGGCAGATCGGTTCCAGAACATGCTCCAGCAATATCCCGCCCCGAACCTTTCGTGGCACCGAGGCTTCTTCCCAATAGAAGAGCTTCTCGAATCGGCTCGGCGCGCCCATTGTTGTATCGGCGTAATGGGGACAGGCGGGAAAAGCATGCGGGTGATTCCCTACAAGGTATATCAGGCGTTGGCTGCCGGCAGACCCGTCATCACGGCGGACACTCCGGCAATCCGGCGTGTGCTCGTACCTGGGCAAGGCGCGCGGCTGGTGCCTCCAGGCGACGCCCAGGCCCTTGCGGATGCCGTCATCGGGTTAGCGAAAGATCGCAAATACCTTGAGCAACTCGCACGCCGGGGCCACGCCACATTCCGGGAACGCCTGTCGCACACGGCTGTGGAACGAGCACTGCGTACAGTCTTGGAAGACCTCGGAATTCCTATGCAGGGCAATGCGGACCACGCGCGTTCTGCCAGTGTCCGGTGACGGAACGTCTATGTTGGCTTCGCGAAATGTTCTCTGGCGGGTGATACGCAGCCTTATGGCTGCGGCAATTGTCGTGGCATCCGATGTTATCGGCACGTGGCCGCAATTCTCAGTCAATGTGCACTTGGCCCCATGGCCACGCTCACGATGCTGCTCGCAATCGTGCCCGGCGGGCTGGGCCTGCGCGAAGTGCTCGTGGCCGTGATGAGTCTGGCCGCTGGCTACGATTTCTCTGCCGGCCTGTTCGCTGGGACCGTCGATCGGGTCGCCCTGTTGGCGCCGAGCCTTGTCCTCGGGGCGATGGGGCTGGCCTACGTCTCACACCGTTTTCGTCGAGCTTATCCTGGCCAGGCCGAAGGATGATCCAATAAATTTCTTTAAATCAACAACTTGAAGAAGCAGGAGCCTCCGGGCTGCTCGTCACCGTCAATTCAGGGCCCGCAACAACGACTGGCAGGTGCCTACATTTTCAGGTAGAAGGGACGATAACAAGGGGTGAGGCCCAGTCACCGGGGCCCCGAGGATTCTCGGGGTCCTTGGTCGAATAAGTTCATAACGCATTGATTTACATGGCTTCCGGCATCCGACCCGGACGCCAGGAACCTTGCGAGGCGGGAGAGCTGAAAACCCAGCGGGGAGCGTAATATAAGCGTTCGAACAAGCCATAAAATCAGATTCTTCCCTGATAACCGACGGCGTACGTATGGTTTTACGACTCGGTTCACAGTACCGGCATATCGAGTAAGAAAAAATTCAGGCGATGGCGACAACCAATCCCAAGATCGCGCTTAACGGCCTGGCACGGCGGCTTGTGCACGATGAGCTGCTGGAGGCGGCGGCAGCCGAACGCGCCTACTCCGAGGCCAGCAAAAAGCGCATTCCTTTCGTCACCTATCTCGTTGAGAACAAGATCCTCGGCGCACGAGAGATCGCCTGGGCGGCGGCGCAGGAGTTCGGCGTCCCGTTCATGGATATAGGGACCATGGACCTGGAGGTGGCCCCGATCAAGATGGTGGACGAGAAGCTGGTGCGCCAGCACCACGCTCTACCCCTGTTCAAACGCGGCAATCGGCTTTACGTGGCGGTTTCCGACCCCACTAACCTCCAGGCCCTGGACGAGATCAAATTCCACACGGGGATCAGTACCGACGCCATTTTGGTGGAAGAGGACCGCCTCAGGCAGATCATCGACCGCGCCCTCGAGGCGAACGACACGACCATGGCGGGGTTGTCCGACGAGGACCTGGACAATCTCTCCATCGAGGCCGGTGACGATGACGAGAAAGGCGACGCCGTCAGCGAGTCCGACACAGACGACACACCGGTGGTGCGTTTTGTCAACAAGGTCCTGCTGGACGCCATCAATAAGGGGGCCTCGGATATTCACTTCGAGCCCTACGAGAAACAGTTCCGGGTGCGCCTGCGCCAGGACGGCGTCCTGCACGAGGTCGCCTCACCGCCCGTGACCCTGGCCACCCGCATCTCTGCGCGCATCAAGGTCATGTCGCGCATGGACATCGCCGAGCGGCGCATCCCCCAGGACGGGCGAATCAAGATGACCCTGTCGAAAAACCGGGCCATCGACTTTCGCGTGAACACCTGCCCTACGCTGTTCGGGGAAAAGATCGTACTACGTATCCTGGACCCGAGCAGCGCAAAGCTCGGCATCGATGCGCTTGGCTACGAGGAAGTGCAAAAGGAGCGCTTCCTCGAGGCGATTCACCGGCCCTACGGTATGGTTTTGGTGACCGGACCGACGGGCAGCGGTAAGACGGTGTCGCTGTATACGGCCCTGAACATACTGAATACGGCCGATCGCAACATCTCCACCGTCGAGGACCCCGTGGAAATCAACCTGCCCGGGATCAATCAGGTCAACATGAATCCCAAGACGGGCATGACCTTCGCGGCGGCCCTGCGCGCCTTCCTGCGCCAGGACCCCGACATCATCATGGTGGGTGAGATCCGCGACCTGGAGACCGCCGAGATCGGGATCAAGGCGGCCCAGACCGGTCACCTCGTCCTGTCGACCCTGCACACCAACGACGCGCCTCAGACCCTCACCCGTCTCGTGAACATGGGTGTTCCCCCATACAACATCGCCTCGGCCGTCAACCTGATCATCGCCCAACGGCTCGCCCGGCGCCTGTGCAACCACTGCAAAAAGCCCCTGGAGGACGTCCCCGCGGACGCCTTGCTGAAGGAAGGCTTCACGAAAGACGAGATTGCGAAGCTCAAGCTGTACGGTCCGGTCGGGTGCGACCAGTGCGCCGACGGCTACAAGGGGCGCGTCGGTGTGTACCAGGTCATGCCTGTCTCCGAGGAGATGGGTCGTATCATCATGGAGGGCGGCAACGCCATACAGATCGCGGACCGGGCCGCACAGGAGGGCATTGCAGACCTGCGAACCTCAGGGCTGAAGAAGGTCAAGGACGGCGTCACGAGCCTGGAAGAGATCAACCGAATAACGAAGGACTAGTCGATGGCAGAGAAGGCACTGAAGCAGAGCGTGTTCATTTGGGAGGGCCTGGACAAGCGCGGCTCGCGCGTCAGCGGGGAAATACGCGGCAACAGCACCGCCGTGGTCAAGGCGGACCTGCGCCGCCAGGGCATCAACCCCCGCAAGGTGCGCAAAAAGTCCATGCTGTTCGCGAGCAACAAGGGCCGCAAGGTCATTCCCAAGGACATCGCCATCTTCAGCCGCCAGCTCGCCACAATGATGTCGGCCGGCGTCCCGCTGGTGCAGTCCTTCGACATCATCGGCCGCGGCAGCGAGAACCCGCGCATGCGGGACATGATCCTCAACATCAAGGCCAACGTGGAGGCGGGCAACCCGCTGGCCGATTCCTTGGCCAAGTATCCTCTGCACTTTGACGACCTCTTCTGCAACCTGGTGCGCGCCGGCGAGCACGCGGGCATATTGGAGACACTGCTACACAAGATCGCCACCTATAAGGAACGCACCGAGGAGATCAAGGCGAAGATCAAGAAGGCGCTGTTCTACCCCACGGCGGTGATCGTGGTGGCCCTCATCGTCACCGCCATCCTGCTGATCTATGTGGTACCCCAGTTCGAAGCCCTGTTCGTCGGCTTCGGCGGCTCGCTGCCTGCCTTCACTCAAATGGTCATCAACCTGTCACAGTTCATGCAGAAGTGGTGGCTTGTGTTACTCGGCGGAATCATCGGCGGCATCGTGGTACTGATCCAGACCAAGAAACGCTCCCGCAAGTTCCGCGTTTTTTTGGACAAAGTGATGCTCAAGCTTCCCATAATGGGCATGATCGTGAACAAGGCCGCCATCGCCCGCTACGCGCGCACCCTGTCCACAATGTTCGCCGCCGGCGTGCCCCTGGTCGAGGCCATGGAGTCGGTGGCAGGCGCGACCGGAAACGCCGTCTATTCCGAAGCCGTGCTGCGTATCCGCGACGACGTGTCCGGCGGCCGCCAGCTCCAGGCGTCCATGCGCGACACCGGGCTGTTTCCCTCGATGGTGGTGCAGATGGTCGCCATCGGCGAGGAGTCGGGCGCGCTCGACGATATGTTGGGCAAGGTGGCCGACTTCTACGAGCAGGAGGTCAACGACGCCGTCGATTCCATGAGTAGCCTTCTCGAGCCGTTGATCATGGCCGTGTTGGGCGTGCTGGTCGGCGGACTGGTCGTCGCCATGTACCTGCCCATCTTCAAACTCGGGCAGGTCGTCTAGCGGTATCGAGCACATCTCCCGGGCACCAAAACCGGGCTCGGGCACGCCCCGGCCCGGTTTTGCGTTGCGGCGGACGAAACCATGGCACTGTTCTCGCTCCTGCAGCAATCTCCGATCGCGCTCGCCGCGGCGGCGTTCGTCTTCGGCCTGCTGGTCGGCAGCTTTCTGAATGTAGTGATCCATCGACTTCCGCTCATGCTCGAGCGCCAGTGGCACGCCCAGTGCCGTGAGTTGCTCGAGCAGAACACCGCCGCCGAGGCAGACGAGCCGTTCAACCTCGTCGTACCGCGTTCCCGCTGCCCGCAATGCGGTCACAAGATCAGCGCATTGGAGAATGTTCCGATCCTCAGCTACCTCTTCCTGCGCGGCAGGTGCGCCGGCTGCGGCGCGCCCATCTCCCCGCGCTATCCGATCGTCGAACTCGTCACAGGTCTGCTCTCGGGCATCGTCGCCTGGCATCTCGGCTTCAGCCCCGAGACGGCCGCGGCCCTGGTGCTCACCTGGACGCTGATCGCGCTGAGCGTGATCGACCTGGATCACCAAATCTTGCCCGATGCCATCACACTCCCCGTGCTCTGGCTCGGCCTGGCGCTGAGCCTGGGAGCGGTCTTCGCCGACCCCAGGGACAGTATCATCGGAGCGCTATCCGGCTATCTGGCGCTGTGGGCTGTGTTCTGGGTGTTCAAATGGGCCACCGGAAAGGAGGGCATGGGCTACGGCGACTTCAAGCTGCTGGGGATGCTGGGGGCGTGGATGGGCTGGCAGCTCCTCCCGCTGGTGGTCATCCTGTCGTCCCTGGTCGGGGCGGTGACGGGTATCGGCCTGATCGCCCTGCAAGGCAGGGACCACCGGGTGCCGATCCCGTTCGGCCCGTTCCTGGCGGCCGCCGGCTGGATCGCGCTGCTATGGGGATCGGAGATCACCCAGGCATATCTGCGCTGGTCAGGCATCGCCCACTGATCCTACAATCGCGTCTACACTCTGGTACCGTGCGCTCCGGCACGCACCCGCCCGTCACTCAAAAACATGCTCATCGTGGGCCTCACAGGGGGGATCGGCAGCGGAAAATCCACCGCCGCTGAAATGTTTCACGCCCGGGGCGTTCCGGTGATCGACGCCGATGCGCTGGCGCGTGAGCTGGTGCGACCGGGAATGCCCGCACTCGAGGAGATCGTGCGCATCTTCGGCCGCGACGTCCTCGATGCGGAAGGCCGCCTGGACCGGGCGCAGCTCGCGGATATGGTATTCACCGATGCCGGCAACCGGCGCCGGCTTGAGCAGATCCTTCACCCCCGTATCCGCCGCGCGATGCAGGAACGGCTGCGTGAGCTGAAAGCACTCTATTGTATTCTGGTCATTCCGCTGCTGCTCGAGACGGGACAGACCGGCCTGGTACACCGGGTTCTCGTGGTCGACGCCGATCCGGAAATTCAGGCCCAGCGGGCCGCCCGAAGGGGCGGGGTATCCCGCGAGCGCGTCGAGGCCATCATGACGACCCAAGCGAGCCGCGAGCAGCGGCTCGCGGCGGCCGACGACGTGATCGACAACGGCAAGGATTTGAGCCACCTGGAACGCCAGGTGCAAGCGCTGCACCGGCGTTACCTCGAGCTCGCCGGCGGCTGATCCGCCCCGGCCATTGAACCGTCCGGGGATGTCGTAGACAATAGCCGCGACTTCAACGACTTGCACACAGGCCGATTTGCCCGCCGACCTCACATACGAGCAGCCGCTCAACGAGCGCATCCGGTCCTTTCTGCGGCTCGAGTTCCTGTTCCAACAAGCCGGGCATTTCCTTCGCGGCGCCTCCACCTGGAGCAGCCACGCGGCCCTGACCAGCCTGCTGGAGATCCAGGATCTGCTCGGGCGCAGTGACTTCAAGACTGAGGTGCTGAAGGAGCTGGAGCGCGACACCGCCAGCCTGGCCCGCCTCGAACAAAACCCGGAGGTCGATCGCGCACGCCTCACCGAAATCCTCGACGAGCTGGACGGGCTGATCGACCGCCTCTATGCCCATACGCAGCCCCTGGGTCACGAGCTGAGAACGAATGAGTTCCTCAGCAGCGTCCGCCAGCGCACGGCCATCCCCGGCGGCACGTGCATGTTCGATCTGCCCGGCTATCATCACTGGCTGAGGCGCCCGAGCGAGCAGCGCATCCGAAACCTGAGCAATTGGCTTGGTTCTTACGACGTGTTGCGCCAGTCCATCGAGATCATCCTGCGCCTGATACGCGACAGCGCCTCGCCGCAGCTGCGCGTCGCCGAGCAGGGCTTCTACCAGCAGTCTTTGGACTCTAGTGCGCCCTGCCAGCTCCTGCGCGTCGCCGTACCCGCGGAGGCGGACTACTACCCGGAGGTCAGCGGCGGCAGGCACCGCTTCACCATCCGTTTCTGGTGCCAGGGATCACCAGATGTGCGCCCCACGCAAGTCAAGGACGACGTTGCCTTTCAGCTGAGCTGTTGCATTATTTGAATATCTATTCAGCAATCGCCGGGACGATACCCGCCGGCCCATGGCAGCCATGCAAGACAAATACGTAAAATGCCCAACCTGCGGCGCCAAGGTCAAGTGGGGACCCGAGTCCAAGTGGCGGCCGTTTTGCAGTGAGCGCTGCCGGCTGATCGACCTGGGCGAGTGGTTCGATGAGAAGAAGCGCCTGCCGGGCGAGGAGCGTCCCGGGGGCGAACAGGGCGAAGAGCCCGACGGCTAGCCCGCATATCTCAAAAGGCGGCCGACGGGCGTGTCGTCGCCGACCGGCCTCGATTGCGGCTCGAAGCGCCGCTCCAAGCGGCAATCGATGTCCTTTGCGACCTTGGCGTCTTTGCGTTGGGTTGTCTTGTGGTCGATCGACCCTCCCAGCGGCTTCTGGTCTCGGCTCCTTGGATCAGGTCTCCCACAGGCTGCGGATGCCGCCGATCCCCTGGGCCCCGCATTGAAACGCCCGCTCCAGGTCCTCCTGCGAGACACCACCGAGGGCATAGACCGGAATGTTGACCCGGTCAACCAATTGGGCAAACTGCGCCCACCCCAGGGCCTGCGCCTCGGGGTGGCTCGGAGTGGGCCGGATCGCCGAGAGCACCGCAAAGTCGACCCCCAGGGTGTCGGCATGGCGCAGCTCGCCCCGCGTGTGGCACGAGGCGGCGACCCACAGGGGCCGGGGCAGCGGGCGCCGCTCCAGCGCCAGCAGGCGCCGGCTAGTCAGGTGCACGCCGTCGGCGTCCAGCTCTCGGGCCCGCTCGGGATCGGCATTGAGCAGGATGCGGGCTCCATGACGCCGGCAAAGCCCCACGGCCGCCCGTGCCAAATCGACATAGGCCCGCGGACCCGCTGTATGGGCACGCAGCTGCACCAGGCGTACACCCCGCTGTAGGGCGCGCTCCAGACGTTTCAAGAACGCCTCGGCCGGACCCTCAGGCTCGCCGGTTACCAGGTAGCGCTCCGGAAGGCGCACGGCGTTGACGACGGGTGCGTCCGCAGCCGGCATGGCCCATTCCGGCAGCCTATCCGGGGCTACCCACTCCAGGCGCTGGCCCTCCCGGGGCTCAGGCTCTCCGGCGTAGCGCTGAACACGCCACACGTCCAGGCGGACCACCCTGTCCCCGTAATCGTGGCGCACTCGGATCAGGGGGCGCGCCCGCTGCACGCGCACACCGAGCTCCTCCCGAAGCTCTCGGGCCAGACCGTGCCGCGGACCCTCGGCAGGCTCCAGCTTGCCGCCCGGGAACTCCCACAGCCCGCCCTGATGCGCGTGGTCGGCACGGCGCGACAGGAGCACCTCCCCCCGGCCGTTGAAGATCACGGCGGCGACCACAGGGAGATGGGAGGGGGCGGGAGAACGCATATTGCGACACCAGCAAGCGCAGCGATAGCAGCGGTCGGGACGGTACCGGGACCTCAGCTTCGGTACTCGGCGTTTATCTTCACGTACTCATAGGACAGGTCGGTGGTCCAGACCTGTGCGCGCTCGCCGCCCAAGCCCAGATCCACTCGAATAGGGATCTCGTCGCGCCCCATGACCGCCTGGCCGGCCTGCTCCGTGTACTCGGGGGCGCGCCCGCCGCCGCGAACGATGCATACACCCCCCAGGTGGATGACCACCCGCTCGATATCGAGCTCCGGCACGCCGGACCGTCCCATCGCCGCCAATATGCGCCCCCAATTCGGGTCGCCGGCGAACAGAGCGGTCTTGACCAGGGGGGAGTGGGCGATGGCGTAGGCCACCTTCAGGCACTCCCCGCGGGTGCGCCCCCCGCAAACCTCCACCGGGACGAACCTGGTTGCGCCCTCGCCGTCCCGCACGATGGACTGGGCGAGCGTGGTGCAGACGTCGGTCACGGCCCGACCCAGGGCCTGGAAGGCCTCGCCCCGGTCCTCGATGGCGGCCCCGCTGCGCCCCGTCGCCACCAGCACACAGGCATCGTTTGTCGAGGTGTCCCCGTCCACCGTAATGCGGTTGAACGACTCCTCGACCGCGGCGCCAAGGCATTCGGCGAGCAGCTGCCGGGCGACAGCAGCGTCGGTGGCCACGAAGGCCAGCATGGTGGCCATGTCGGGACAAATCATGCCCGCACCCTTGGCGATGCCCGTGACCGTAACCGTTTGCCCCCCGACCTGCACCCTGCGCGAGGTGCCCTTGGCCACCGTGTCCGTGGTCATGATCGCGCGCGCCGCGGCTGCCCAGGCGTCCTCCCGCCAGCCCTCCACGAGCGCCGGCAGCGCGGTCTCGATGCGCTCCGCCGGAAGGCGCTCGCCGATCACGCCTGTGGAGAAGGGCAGCACCTGCGTGGCGCGGCAGCCCGTCGCCCGTGCCGCCGCCGTGCAGCACCGCCGGGCGTCCTGGAGACCCACACGGCCTGTTCCGGCATTGGCATTGCCCGCATTCACCAGGAGCAGGCGCGGCATGGCGCCGGCCAGGTGCTCGCGGGCCACCACCACCGGCGCTGCGCAGAAGGCGTTTCGGGTGAAAACGGCGGCGGTCCGGGCGCCCTCGCAGAGCTCCATGAGCATGAGATCGTCACCGCCGTGCGCGCGGATGCCCGCCGAGCCTGCGGCCAGGCGCACCCCAGCCACCGGCGCCAACGCCGCGATGTCCTTCTTCAATCCAACCGGCATAATCGTCGAGAAAACGGGGGTCAGTGCCCAGGATCGACAGTGCAGCGCGAACGATCCATGGGTCAGGCCTCGAACCTTACCCCAGCCTTCCGTGGCACTGCTTGTACTTCTTGCCGGACCCGCAGGGACAGGGCTCGTTGCGGCCGATCTTGCGGCCTTCGCGCACGAACGTAGTGGGCCGTTCCGGAGCCGGCCCGGCGCCTCCGCCCGCGGCAACGGCCGCGGCCGCCGGCGGTGCCTCCGAGGCGGTAGCGGAAGGCGCCTCAGCGTGTCGGAACTCCATGGGCTGCGTCATGCGCCGCTGGCGCTCCACCGCATCGACGTCCTCCTCGGCGCGCACCTGGACCCTGGAAAGCACGGCGGTGACCTCGTGCTTTACCCGCTCGAGCAGGCCCGTGAACATCTCGAACGCCTCGCGCTTGTATTCCTGTTTCGGATTCTTTTGGGCAAACGCCCGCAGATTGATCCCCTGGCGCAGGTAGTCCATCGCCGCCAGATGCTCCTTCCACAGGGAATCGAGCACCTGGAGCATCACGGCCTTTTCGAACTCACGCATCACCTCGGAACCCGCGAACGCCTCCTTCTCCTCGTACCGGCGCTCCAGCTCCCCCAGGACCTTGTCCCGCAGCGTCTCCTCGTGCAGCGACTCGTCCTCCTCCAGCCACTGGGCGACCGGCAGCCGAGTTCCGAACTCGTGCTCCAGCGCCTCCTCGAGACCGGGGATATCCCACTGCTCCTCTAGGCTGCCGCGCGGGACAAAGCCGTCGATCACGGCATTCACCACGTCGTGGCGAATCGCCTTGATGGTCTCGGAGATGTCCCCGGACTCCAGCAGCTCGTTGCGCTGCTCGTAGATCACCTTGCGCTGGTCGTTGGCGACGTCGTCGTATTCCAGCAGGTGCTTGCGGATGTCGAAGTTGTGCGCCTCGACCTTGCGCTGGGCATTCTCGATCGCCTTGCTCACCCACGGGTGCTCGATGGCCTCGCCGTGCTGCATGCCCAGGCGCTGCATGATCGCCGACACCCGCTCGGAGGCGAAGATGCGCATCAGGTTGTCTTCCAGCGACAGGTAAAAGCGCGATGAGCCGGGGTCGCCCTGACGTCCGGAGCGCCCGCGCAACTGGTTGTCGATGCGCCGGGACTCGTGGCGCTCGGTACCGACGATGTGCAGACCGCCGGCCTGCACCACCTGCTCGTGGCGCGTCGTCCAATCCTCTTTGATCTGGCGCACACGTTCCTCATGGCTCGGGTCCACCTCCTGGAGCTCGGCATCCAGGCTCCCGCCCAGCACGATGTCGGTGCCGCGACCGGCCATGTTGGTGGCGATGGTGACCGCCCCGGGACGCCCGGCCTGGGCGATGATGTGCGCCTCGCGCTCGTGCTGCTTGGCGTTGAGCACCTCGTGCCTGATCTTGCGCTTTTTCAGGAGCCCCGACAGGTATTCCGAGGTCTCGATTGAAGTCGTGCCCACCAGCGCCGGTTGGCCGCGCCGGTGGCAATCCTCGATGTCCTCGATGATCGCCTCGAACTTGTCCTCGGCCGCCAAGTAGACCAGATCGCCCATGTCGTTGCGGATCATCGGCTTGTGGGTCGGGATCACCACCACCTCGAGCCCGTAGATCTGCTGGAACTCGAAGGCCTCGGTATCCGCCGTACCGGTCATCCCGGAGAGCTTGTCGTAGAGGCGGAAGTAGTTCTGGAAGGTGATCGAGGCCAGCGTCTGGTTCTCGCTCTGGATGGGCACGCCTTCCTTGGCCTCCACCGCCTGGTGCAGGCCCTCCGACCAGCGCCGCCCGGGGAGCGTCCGGCCGGTGAACTCGTCGACGATGACCACCTGGTTGTCGCGAACGATGTAGTCCACGTCGCGCTGATAGAGCGCATGGGCGCGCAGCGCCGCGTTCAGGTGGTGCATGAGCATGATGTTGGACGCGTCGTACAGGCTCTCCCCCTCGCCCAGCAGACCTTCCCGGGCGAGCAGCTCCTCGACGTGCTGGTGCCCGTCTTCGGTGAGGTATACCTGCTTGACCTTCTCGTCGACCGTGAAGTCGCCGGGGCCCTCTTCGGTCTGCTGCCGCTCCAGGTGGGGAATCAGCTTGTCGATCTTGGCATAGATCTGCGGATCCTCCTCCGTGGGGCCGGAGATGATCAGCGGCGTACGCGCCTCGTCGATCAGGATGGAGTCGACCTCGTCGACGAT
>JABAHQ010004321.1_pt2 | contig 39205 bp, 45 predicted proteins | sample 7062091 | NCBI WGS metagenome assembly JABAHQ01 (sample SAMN14534359, study PRJNA622989) | marine sediment metagenome | biome: marine biome [ENVO:00000428]; feature: marine pelagic biome [ENVO:01000023]; material: deep marine sediment [ENVO:00002113] | place: India: Gulf of Kutch | collected... | reverse complement strand
GGCATCGACGCGCTGGTCCTCACCAAGAGCGATGTGCTCGACAAGTTTGAAACTCTCCCCGTCTGCACCGGGTATAAATATAAAGGCAAACTCTACGAGGAGATGCCCGCCGATCTGAGGGTCCTCGAAAACTGCGAACCGGTGTATACTGAATTCACAGGCTGGATGAAAAGCACGGTGGGGATTCAGTCCTACGACCAGCTTCCGGACAACGCCAAGCGGTATATCGAAGGCCTGAGCCGGCTGCTGGATGTGCCGTTTTTAATGATTTCCACCGGCCCCGAGCGCGGCCACACCATCCGCCAGGGTCGTCTCTTCTGATCCGAGTCCGGAGCACCCCGGATCCCCCCCGAGCCTTTGAAAAACCCCTTGCTGGACGGGGAGCCTCAAGCCATGAAGGTGCAGTTGGGCGAAAAGGAATTGCGCTACCTTCGCGAGCAAGACCGGACCGACGTCACCCTCGACCTGGAAGAGATTCCGTCGAATTGCTGCGTCGGCCGTCTTCCAGAGGTGAAGATTCACCACTGTCCGCCCCAAAACCCAGGCCATTACAGGCATTTTACTGTCCACGGGATCCACATCCACGTGTCTAAGTTGTTGCGGACGCAGGACACCCTTACCTTTTGCCTGTCCGGTTTCGGACCGTTCAAAAAACTGGGGGTCAAGGGCTTGAACCTTATATTATAATAGGGACGTTGGTCGAATCGGATAACGAAAACCCATGTTGACGGTCGTCATTCTCATATTTTCCTGCCTGTTTTTTTATTTCCTCGGGTACCGGTATTACGCCGGCCGCCTGGACGCCGAAGTGATTCAACCTGACGGCGCCCGAAAAACCCCCGCGGTGAACCAGAACGACGGGGTGGATTACGTGCCCAGCAAACCGATCGTTTTGTTCGGCCACAATTTCGCCTCGATCGCCGGGGCGGGCCCCGTGATTGGTCCCATCATCGCCATGCACCACTTCGGCTGGGCGCTGACCCTGGTCTGGATCCTGATCGGCAATGTGTTCATCGGTGCGGTGCACGATTACCTGACGCTCATGGTATCCGTTCGTCACCGGGGCAGCTCGATCGCCGACATTGCGGAGGGCACCATGGGGTTCCGCGCCAAGGCGGTGTTCGCCCTGTTTCTGGTGCTGGCGATGCTTTTGGTGGTGGCGGTGTTCGGCGTGGTGGCGGCGAAGACGCTGGTCGCGCAACCTGAAATGGTGATTCCCACTCTGGGCATTATCCCCGTTTCCGTGATCCTGGGATGGTTCATCTACAAGCGCGGGGCCAACCTGGTGTGGGCATCGCTGATCGCGGTGGGGGTGATCCTATTCAATATCTACCTGGGATTCAAGTTTCCCCTGCCCCTGCCGGAGGAGGGCGTGCTGGGGTTGTCGCCGCTTCTGTTCTGGTTTGTGGTGCTTATGGGGTATGCCGCCGTGGCCTCGGTGCTGCCGGTGCACGTCCTTCTGCAGCCGCGGGATTACCTCTCCACGTATATTCTTTTCGGGTCCATGGCGCTGGGGATTCTGGCGCTGCTCTGGGTGCATCCGGGTCTGAACACGCCCGCGTACCGGGGCCTGTTTTCAGACGGGCAGGGCCCCCTCTGGCCCATGTTGTTCGTCCTGGTGGCCTGCGGGGCGGTGTCGGGATTTCATTCCCTCGTCGCCGGGGGCACCACGTCCAAACAGTTGGCCCTGGAAACCCACGGCAAGCCCATCAGTTACGGGGGGATGCTCACGGAAGGTGTGGTGGCTGTGGTCACGGTTCTCCTGGTGGGAGGGGGGCTTTACTGGGTGGCGCCGGCGGGAGGCGCGGTGGATATGGCTTCCCTGGGATTTCGGGAAACCCTCCGGACCGGCGGCTGGATCCTCGCGTTCGGCAACGGATTCGGCAACGTGGTTCACCAGATGCTGCCGGTGTTGAGTTTCACCTTCGCCTCGATGATCGCGGTGCTCGCTCTCAATACCTTTGTGCTGACCACGCTGGATACGGCGGTGCGGATCACCCGGTTTATCGTCCAGGAGTCCCTGGGCGATAAAGTGCAGACGTTTCAGAACAAATACGTGACCACCGGCGGGGTGATCTTTCTGGCCTACCTGATCGGAGCGACGGAAGGGTGGCAGAAGATCTGGCCCATCTTCGGCGCGACCAACCAGTTGATCGCGGCGGTGGCGCTTTTTGTGGCGTCCACCTACCTGGTGGCGGTCAAAAAACCCACCAAATTCACCCTGGTTCCAGCGCTGTTCATGGTGGCGACCACCATCGGCGCCCTGGCCTGGCAGGGGTACCAATTCCTGAGTGCCCCGGAACCCAATATTTTTCTGGGAATTACGGCGATCGTGCTGATCGGCCTCGCCCTGTTCGTGGGGCATGAAGGGCTGCAGGCCCTGAGAGGCCGCCGGGTCGAAAAACTGGAACCCGCCCCCACCGAAGCCTGACCGCTTTTCCGCCAAAACCTGCGCCTGGGTGGGGAAGGATTGGAAATTTCCCCAGGGAATGTATATGATGGGGATCAGATTCCAAACCCTTCAGGTTCCGCCTCTCGGTCGGGCGGAAAAGGAACGAGTGAAACCTCAGAGAGTTCAGGGGGATTCATGAAGATTCACGAAATTCTCGCGGCGCGGGAGAAAGCCAAAAAAGAAGCCGCGAACCCAACCGCCGGCGGAAATCGTCCCGCCCCCGCCCCCGCGCCGGCGGCCGGGAAAAAAGGCGTGATCCGGGTGCTGCGGACGCGGGAAACTCCCAATCCGGACGCACTGCAATTTGTCCTGAACGCCCAGGTCCTGGATTTTGGCAACAAATCCTATTCCTCCCGGAAAGACTGCGAAGAGGATCCCATGGGTCAAGCGCTGTTCGACCTGGGAGGGGTGCAGAACGTGTACGTGATGCAGAATTTCGTGACCGTCACCAAAGATCCGGGCACCGCCTGGGTTCCCCTGAAAAACCAGATCTGGGCCACCATCGACCGACACATCACCTTGTACCGGTCCGGGGACCAGGCGGCTCCGGTGGAGATCGACGTGGAAAACTTCGCCGGCTTGTCCGAGGAAGAGAAGCTGCAAGCCATCGAGATGGTGCTCAACCGGTCGATCCGGGCCAACCTGGCCCGCGACGGCGGCGGCGTCGAAGTCAAGGGCATTCGGGACAACCAGGTGAGCATTCAGTATCACGGCGCCTGCGGAAGCTGCGCCACCTCCACGAGTGGGACCCTCCAGTACATCCAGACCCAGCTCAAACAGCAACTGCACCCCGACCTCAAGGTCGTGCCGGTCCAATAATCCCGCCGATCCCCCCGGCAGGGTCTTTTACGGTCCGGTCGGAGTTTCCTTGTCCGGTCCCACCAGCGAACCGGGAATCTTGGTGATTTCTCGAAGAATGCTTTCCGGTTTTTCCAGGAGGGATTTTTGGGTGAGGAGCGATACCTTGGGTTCCTCCAGCGTTCCCCGGACCTCGAAGTAGGTTTCGATCACGCCGCCTTGGTTGCCGCCGGTCAAGATTTTTCCCAACAGAGGCACGGATTTGACGATTTTGTCCAGGGTCTGCATGGGCATGGCCTTGATCTCGGCGCGCAGGACCCGNNTTGATTTCGGCGCGCAGGACCCGGTTGGAGAGGTCGGCGGCCCCCACGGAGACCAGGGCGAGTTGCGGCCCCCGGAGCTCGAGGTTTTTGGTGGTGACCACTCCTTCGCGGATTTCAAAATCGCCGCCCAGGGTGTCGTAAGGCAGGCCCGAGGTTTGAGCTTTCAGCGCCGTGGACGGGTTGAGGAGGGTCAGAACCTTATTCAAAAGGCCGAGTTCCCGGACCGCTCCGTCCTTCAGCCCCAGACGGACGCTTCCGGAAAGTCCCCGGGCGGGCGGGCGCAATTTTTTCCGGGAACCCGTTTGGGGATCGATTTCTTTGGAAAGCAGACGCCCCTCGAGCGTTCCCGACAAACGCGCCCGACCGGACAAGCGTTGTTGGGTCACCTCCTCGGCCTTCAGGCCGTCCCCCTGGAATCGAACCGCGTACGCCTGAGGCGCGAACTGGTATTGGCCTTCCAGTTCGATCGTCCCGTGTTCGGGCTGAATTCGCGCATCCGTCAATTGCAGCCGCTCGGGCGTCGCCCGGACGCGGCTCCGCGCCGTTCGGAAGGGAATGCCCCGGACCCGGACACGTTCCACTTGAATGTCGGCCGTGGTGGCGTCGATCGACCCGTTCCGGATTTGAAGGCGGGCTTCGCCCAGCCGGGTGGGGGTTTCGGACGGACCCAGGACCAGGTTTTGCCCTTCCAGATGGCCACTCCAGCGAAGGTGTCGGAGCGGATTCTTCACCTTCAAGGCCCCGGTGATCTGGATCGTCCCTCCCAGCCGCCCTTCTAACGGATAGCCCTCCTTACGCGGAAGGTTCAGCCGGGCCAGGTTCACCGAGTCCAGGCGAACTTCGGAACGGAGTTGGGAAGGGGCCTTTGGGTTTTCCGAGCTTGCGAAATCCGCCGTCCCGCGAACGTGGAGGGTTCCCTCTCCGAGGTCGGCCTGAAGCGCGTGGTGCAGGGACGGATGCGACCAGTCGAAGTCGGCTTTCAAGGTGTTCAGAGGAATTTCCGAATCCTCCAGGTTCCAGGCGGCATCCCGGATCGAAAGTTTCAAATCCGCTTTCGCCGTTCGGCGCAAGCTCTCCCAATCCGTCATCGCCATCACCGGGGCGCTGCAAGCGATCTGGATTCGCTTCACCTGGCCTCGCCGGAGAGCCCGGGGCAGTTCCAGGGACGGAATAGAAGAGCGCAACCGATTCAGGTCGGAGACCGGAAAGGATCCGGATTGAAGATCCGCCGTCAGTCGCCCGGTGGACGACAAAAGATCATCGACCTCCAGCCTTCCTTGAAATCGGAAGCCGTCCAGGGCGAGATCCAGGTCCTCCACTCGCAGCTTCAGTTGCTCCCTCGAAGGACGGGACACCCAAAGGTCCAAGGAAACCTCCAGGGGGAGTTCGCCCTGGAGAAGGGGGTGGTCTTGCGGGGGAACCAGGAGGACGCGTCCGGACTCAATTCGCAGGTGGTTGAGATCGAAATCGGTTTGCTTGAGAACGTCCCGTGCTTTTTCCAATCCCTGATCCATCGATTTTTTTCTTTCGAGCCTCGGGCCCGGGGGCGGGGTCCCCGATTCTTGCCGGACGGCGGATTCTTTGGGCGGTGCCGCAGGCGGTTCCCGGCTCTTGGGGGAGTCCAGGTAGATCCGCACCACGGGTTGGACCAGGGTGGCTTCTTGGATCTTGACTTGCTTGTGGAGGAGCGGTTCCAGCTCTGTCAAAACCACCAGTTGTTCGGCGGAAAACAGATCCCGGGTTCCATCTTGGGAACGCACCCGGAACCCGTCGGCCTTCAAGCCGACGCCCCGGGACAGATCGAGATGCAGGGGGCCCAGTTCGACTCGCAACTCGGTGGCGTCGGAAAGTTCCCGGGCCAGAGGTTCCCGGAGAGAATCGACCTCGACGAACATCAGGAGCGCCACCAGCCCCCCGATCAACAAGAGCAGGACCAGGCCGAATCCCAGAAAAATTCGTGTAAGGGTTTTCTTGGCGGATTTTCGAGTTTCCATGGCGGGATCTGGATTTCTTGGGCGGCGGGTCGGGAAGGGGACGAGGTCTTTTTTTTCGCGGCCCGGGCGAATTCGACGATTTGAGTTTAAAAAATTACTTATCAATATGTTAAGATTTGTTTAACTCGGATTCAAAGGAAAAATACCTGAATGAATATCTCGGGCAAAATCCGCGGCTTCGTGCTGCTGTTGCTCTTGGTGGGGGTGGTGGTCTGGTTGGTGCCCTGGGGCCAGCTGGTCCCCCCTCTGGGCCGGTTCCTGGGAGAAAAAGAATCCAAGTACCGCCAGAAGGATTTTGAATTCCAGCCGGTCGAGCGCCGGGATATTCATCAGAAAGTGCTCGCCACGGGAACGGTAAGCCTCAAGACCGGGGCGGAGGTAAAAATCGGGGCCCGCATTTCCGGGAAGCTGGAAGACCTGAAAGTCGAAATCGGCGACTTTGTCCTTCAGGGAGACCCGATCGCCCAAATCGAACACCAGGATCTGGCCGCCCGGGTGGCCCAATTCCGCGCCGACCTCCGGGCGCAAAAGGCCCGCCTGCGCAAAACGCGCGAAGAAGGTCCCCTCGAAATCAAAAAGACCGAAGCCGAAATCGAAGAGTTGGAAGTGCAACTCCGTATTGCCGAAAAGAACCTCCAGCGTAACCTCGAGCTGAATAAAAAAGGCGTGGTCTCCGAGAAAGCGGTCGACGACGCCATAGAAAAAGTGGAGGTGCTGAGGGCCAAGCTCAAGCTCGCCCGGGAAGACCTGAAACTGAAAACAGTGCAGTTGGAAAATGACGTCCGCCTGGCGGAAGCCCAGGTGGCCAAGGCCAGAGCCATTCTGGATGAGGAAGAAACCCGGTTGTCCTACGCCACCATCACGGCGCCCATCGACGGCGTGGTCGCCTACATTTCCACGCAGGAAGGGGAAACGGTGGTGGCGGGACTCAGCGCGCCCACCTTCGTGACCTTGATCGACCTTCGCAAGCTGGAAGTCACGGTCTTCGTCGATGAAACCGACATTGGACGGGTCCGGGTGGACCAAGAAGCCACGTTCGCCGTGGACGCGTACCCGGAAAAAACTTTCCGGGGAACGGTTCGGGAAATCCACCCCAAGGCGGTGATCAAGGAGAATGTGGTCAATTACGAGGTCATTCTGGAAATCGATCGGGAAAGAAGAAACTTGCTGCGGCCGGAGATGACGGCCAACGTGATCATCATCACCGGGACGCATCCGGATGTGCTGGCCCTTCCCCGGGAGGCGGTCAAGCGGTTGGGACCCAAAACTTTCGCGATCGTCAAAACCGACGGTATGCTGGAAGAACGCACCATAGAGACCGGCTGGCGCGACGGCGATTTCATTGAAGTCGTGTCCGGGCTCGAGGCCGGGCTCGAGGTGGGCATTCCCAAAAAGCCGCAGGCGGCGCCGGTAGGAGTCCGACGACGATGAGTCTCATCGACATGCAGTCCATTTCCAAGAGCTATCACAACATCGGGGTGGAGACCCAGGTGCTCAAGGAGGTGACGTTGCGGATCGAGGCGGGGGAGTATGTCAGCATCATCGGTCCTTCCGGCGCCGGCAAAAGCACCCTGATGACGATCATGGGGTGTTTGGCCCAACCCACCCGTGGGAAATACCTCCTCGACGGACAGGAGGTGGACCGGCTGAACGACAAGGCGCTCTCCCGGATCCGCAATGAAAAGATCGGTTTCGTTTTTCAGGCGTTTCACTTGCTGCCCGGAGTGACGGCCCTCGACAACGTCCGGATGCCCCTATTGTACAGTCCGAAAATACCCAAGGATGCGGATGCGCGCGCCCGCGAGGCGCTCGCCAAGGTGGGACTGGAACACCGGATGACCCATTCCCCCGGCCGGCTTTCCGGCGGAGAGCAACAGCGCGTCGCCATCGCCCGGGCCCTGATCAACGATCCCACCATCATCCTGGCCGATGAACCCACGGGGAACCTGGATTCCAAAAACGGGGCGGAAATCATGGCCACTTTCGACCGCCTGAACCAGGAAGGGCGGACGGTGGTGATCATCACGCACGAGCCGGAAGTGGCCCGCCACGCCCGCCGCATCATCACCCTGAAGGACGGAGAAATCGAATCGGACGAACGGCATGAGGATTTTCCGGAATCTCAAACAAGCTCTGCACGGACTCACGCTCCATAAGGGCAATACGTTTCTGATGACCCTGGGGGTGCTCATCGGAATCGCCTCCCTGACCATCATCGTGGCCATCGGGGAGGGGATCAAGGCGAGAGTGCTCGAACGCATTTCCGACCTGGGGTTCGGCCCGGATGCTTTCACGGTGTACGCCGGGGCGGGGCGGCTGTTTTTTTCGCGGGCGGAAAACCCCCAAAACATGACCCTCCAGGATGCCGAGGACATCCNNCGCCGGAGTGGCAGATCGCCCGCGCCTGGCCGGTGGTGGACGGGGTGTTCTTCAATGAGGAAGACATGAAGCGGAAACGGAAGGTGATCGTCCTCGGGGCCACGCCGGCGCGCAAACTGTTCGGCGAAGAAGATCCGTTGGGAAAACGGGTGCGGGTGCGGGATGTTCATTTTGAAGTGATCGGATTGCTGGAGACCAAGGGCCTCACGGAAAGCGGTTACGATCCCGACGACCGGGCCCTCATTCCGCTGGCCACGTCCATCTCGCGGCTGACCAACGAAACCCACCTGCACAGCATCAAAGTGTTGGCGATGCGCCCGGACCTGGTGCCTCAGACCATGGAGAACGTCCGTTTCCTGCTGCGAAGAAACCACAACCTGTCTCCCCTGGCCGAAGACGATTTCCGTTTCGTCACGCCCAAGGGAATCATGGAATGGGTCACGGAATCGGAGCAGGCGATGAACCGCATGCTGATCCTGATTTCCACGGTGTCGCTCCTGGTGGGAGGCATCGTGATCATGAATATTCTTCTGGTCTCCATCCGGGAGCGGATCCGCGAAATCGGCATTCGCCGGTGTTTCGGGGCCCGGCGATCGGACATCACCCAGCAGTTCCTGTTTGAATCGGTTTTCTCGTTTCCCTCCTGGGGGGGCTGATGGGGATCGGGGTCGGGCTCGGACTGTGCCTGGCCTTTCAGCGGTTGGATTGGATTCCCACCCAGATCACGTGGGAACCGTTCGCCTTGGCCTTTGGGTTTTCCACCCTGGTGGGATTGGTGTTCGGCATCCAGCCGGCGCGCCAGGCCGCCTCCTTGAATCCGGAAGAATGCCTGCGGTAAACCCTTCAGGAGGCCGCTCATGAAAATGGGCCCGGTGGTCGACATTTCGGTGACCGCGCTCAAAGCTCATAAAACGCGGTCGATGCTTGCTTCCCTGGGGGTGATGATCGGGATCGCCGCCGTCATCATCATGGTGGCCATCGGCAAAGGCTCCGAACAAGAGGTCATGGAGGTGATCTCGAGAATGGGGCGGCACCTGATCACCATCCAGGCCGGGGAGGTGAAGCGCCGGGGCGACCGGCTTCGCTTGACCGGCACGGTGACCACCCTGCGCCCCCGCGACGCCCAACAGGTGCGGGTCGAGGTCCCCCAGGTGCAGGCGGTGGCGCCTTTTGAAATTCAATCGATGAAAGTCAAATTCGGACGCCTGGTGACCCAAACCCAGGTGGCGGGATCCACGCCCTCCTTTTTCACCGTCCGCCAATACGATGTGGCCCGGGGGAACTATTTCACCGACCGGGACCTGAAACTGGCCCGCCGGGTGGCGATCATCGGTCAAACCACGCTGAAAAATATTTTCGGGCTGGTGGATCCCATCGGCCAAGTCCTTCGCATCCGGGGCATTCCGTTCCGGGTGATCGGCGTGTTCCGGTCCAAGGGGCTCGATTCCAACGGCATGGATCAGGACGATATCATCCTCGTTCCCCTGACCACGCTCCTCCGCCGGGTTCTCAATCAGACCCACATCACCACGATTTATGCGCGGGCCGGATCCCGGGACTCCATTCCGCAGGCGGTGGAGAGCATCCGGGCGGTGTTGCGGGAAGCGCATCGGCTTCGGCCGCAAGAGGAGGACGATTTCTCCATCGTCAGCCAATTGGATATCGAGGAAATGAAGCGGGAAACCACCGAGCTGTTTACGAAACTGATCGTCGGTGTGGCGGCCATCTCCCTGGTGGTGGGGGGCATCGGCATCCTGGCGGTGATGCTGGCGTCGGTGAAGGAACGGACCCGGGAAATCGGCCTCCGGCGGGCGGTGGGGGCCACCCGGCCCGACATCGTTCAACAGTTTTTGATGGAATCGATCGTCATCGGCCTGTGGGGGGGAGGCATCGGCATCGCCCTCGGCGTGGTCATCACCCTGGGGGTGAATCGCTGGGGCCCCTGGACGCTGGTCTTGAACGGTCCTTCCATCGTCGTGGCGACGGCGGTGTGCGTATTGATCGGGCTGGTGTTCGGCATTTTCCCGGCGGTTAAGGCGTCCCGGCTCGATCCCATGGAAGCGTTGCGGGTGGAGTGAAGAAGGAGCCGGTCACTCGGCGGGATAATACCGGGCCTCGACGGGGTTGCCTTCCGGATCCTGGAAGTAGATGGAGGTGGCCTGGCCCCGGGCTCCCCAACGGGACACCGGCCCTTCCTGAATGGAAACCCCGTGGCGTTCGAGCCTTTGCCGCAAGGCGTCCCAGTCGGCTTTTTCCAATGCCAGGCAAAGATGGTGCAGCGGGGAAGGGCCGGGCGGGGCTCCCGGCGTGTCCTGGGGAAACAGGTCGATGAGGGTTTCGGCATTGATCCGCACGGAGGGAAACGAGACTTTCCCGTCGCGAAAGTCCTGTTCCCGTTCGGTCGGAAGCCCCAGGACCTCGGAATAAAAGCGAAGCGCCGCGTCGAGGTCCCGGACCCGGAGACCGATATGATCCAATGCCCTTCGCATGAGCCGGCTCCAAAAGAAAAGGGTCCCTGACAGGTGTGGCAGGAACCCTTTTCGCTTACCGTTGGGAAAAGACGTCGATTAAAACAGAGACCCTAGAACATGAAACCGCCGTGGTTCGCGGCCACCATGCAGGCCAGCATCGGCAACGACAGCCAGGCATTGGTTCGGCTGGCCAGGAATGCGTACCGCTTGCCTTTGGCCAAGGCGTCGCCTTCCAGTTCGCCGGCGATAATTTTTTTCTGATTGGGCCAAATGATGAACCAGACGTTTCCTGCCATGATGATGCCCAGAACCATCCCCACCATGATGATGCCCCCGGGAATGCCTTCCACCTGCCCGCGTCCGGCGATGTAATAGGCGATGCCCGTGATCACCGTCAGCAAAGCGCTATGCCGGAAAAGAAAAAGAGCCTTGGGAAGGATGATCTGGGTATACGCTTTGGCAGCTCCGGCCTCGGTCATTTTGGGCATGGCTTGGACTTGGACCATGTTGAAAAAATAAAGGAGCCCGATCCATAAAATGCCGAATAGTACGTGCAGAAATTCGTAGACCCACATGTTTGTTTTCCCCCGTTCGTTTCTTTGGATTGATTAATAAGTTAGATTAAGAATCGCCACTGGTTTGATGGTCGACCGGGAAATTCGTATGCGCCTTACGCCCGCCGAAATGATTGATGAATTGGATGGTGAAATTCTGATAAAAGATTCATTTTTTATGCAACTATTTACAATTTTACTGAAGAATGGTCTCGAAGGCTATTTTTTTTTGTGCCCGAAAGGGTCTCGTTTCGGACCCTGCCGCGCCGTTTTTTATTTTTGGGTTAGAAAATAAAGAATGAATCCGAGGGCGCCGATATTGAAAATCAGAATGGAAATGGCCCAACGGGCGGGCAGGACCGGCCTCGCCGGAGAAGAAGGCCGGGGGGAACGCGGGGACGAGCCGGGGGAAACTTGGTCGAAATGGGCGTGAAGCCGATCCCGTTCCTGTTCCAGGTCTTCGATCCGTTCGTTCAGGCGGGCATTTTGAGTCCGCAGTTTCTCGACTTCATCCTTCAGCCGCAAGCGCTCCACTTTCAAGGCCTTGGAGCGCTCGATTTCCCGCTGCAGGCGTTCTTCCGGCCCCAGGGTGATGCCCTCCTCCTCAAAGGGGTCTTGCCATCGGTCGTTGGATCCCATATCTAAAGGCTATCGAAAACTCCATCCAGGAGGGAAGCCCGGGACAGCCGGAACGCCTCCGGGCGTCCTCAAACGACCAGGGCGCAGTTTTTGTGGAACGCATCGCTCGCTTGCGTCAGCCGTTGGCGTTGGGATTCGGTGAGCGTCAGGTCTCCCGCGCCGGCGAATTCGCGCACCTGTTTGGTTTTTCGGGACCCCACCACTGCGGACAAAATGTTGTCCTGGGCAAGAACCCAAGCCAGCGCCACTTCCACGGGTTTTCGATCGATGTCCCGGGCCACTTGTTGCACCTCCTCGAGCACCTTCAACGCTTCTGTGAACATGGGTTCCTGAAAGAGAGCGTTATGCCTCCGAGCGGGGTAATTTAAGGCTTCCGGACCGGGGGGCCCCGCGAGCAGCCCTACGGCGAGCGGCGAAAACGCCATGTAGGGAATCCCGGCTTTTTGGCAGTACTCCCGCGTGGCTCCCTCGTAACGGCGTTTAAGCAGACTGTAGGGAACCTGGTTGACGGAAAACACCGACAAATCGTCTCCCAGGAGTTTGAGATTTTCCAGGTGAAAATTGGAGAGCCCCACCTGAGCGGCTTTCCCGCTTTTTTTCAGGTGGAACATGATTTCCGCCAAGCGTTTGCTTTTTTCCTCGGTGCTGAAAAAATCACCGGGCCAGTGGATCAGGTAAACGTCCACATAGTCCCGGCCCAGGGCGCGTAAAGTGTCTTCGAGGTGGTTTTGGTAAGCGGAGGGTTTGAGTTCCGCATCGGGCCAGATTTTCGAAATAATGATGACATCGTCTTTGCGGGAACCGAGCGCCTGGCCCAATCGTTTTTCGGATTCGCCCTCCCCGTATCCTTCGGCGGTATCGAAGGCGGTGATGCCCCCTTCCAGGGCGGTTTTGACGACGGCGTCCGCGTCTCGGGGGGAGCACACATCGCCCCATCCTTCGCTGGGTGCCATTTGCCAGCATCCGAGAGTGATCCGGCTCCAGTCTTTATCGATTCCCGGAAGGCGGGTGTATTGCATCGGGTTCACTCCATGTAGAAGAAATACCGTCGTTGGGAAGACCTCGGCGGGGGCGGCGGAACCTCCATTCGAAAAGGATCTTCTTCCGCCTCCAGGGTTTGCAANNTCCAAATTTTATAGCCCAGGATCAGGGCCCCCATCCCCACAAACAGGATAAACGAAGCGAACAAGAATGCAATGAGTTTGGGGAAAAGAAAAATCAAAATCCCCAGCACAACGAATACCCCTCCCAGGAACCAGGCCCCGTTTCGCACGGTCCGGAACCCTTCTTCCACGACATCGTAGGTCTCGTAATATCTCGGATTTCTCATGGCGACCTTCTTTCGTTGAAAATTTTTGGCCCTTCTTAATTTAGATAAGATGACGGAACGCCGCTGTCAAGGGGCGGTCCGGGTCCCGGGCTCGGCCGGGAACAGCCCGAAAAACCCGAAAAAGAGGGGTCAGGGGGCCTCGGCGGAGGAAAGAAGGGGCCGGATTTTTTGAAAGTCGATTTTTTGCATCGCCAGCGGACGCCGCCCAGTCATCACCCGCGGGCTGGGATGGTACAGCGGTAAAACGGTGAAGCCGGAGGCGCCGAAAGGTTGGCCGGCGACCCGGGACAGAGATCGTTTTTCCCCCAAAAGCCGGTTCAGGGCCTCCAATCCCACCGCCCCCAGCGTGACCACCAACCGGGGACGGACCAGATCGAGCACCGCCTGGAGATAAAACGCGCAGTTTTTGATTTCGGCCAGAGTGGGACGCCGGTTGCGGCCTTCGGCCAAGGGGGTGCAGAGGGCGGCGTTGGTGATGAAAACCTCCTCCCGGGTCAATCCCGCGGAAGCGAGAAGCCGATCAAAGTTTTGTCCCGACCGATCCCCGGAAAAAGGGATGCCGGTTTTCCCCGCTCCCAGCCGCCCCGGCGCTTCGGCGACGAAGACGACTTTCGCTTCCAGCGATCCGTTTTGCGGTCCCAGGACCGCCGGCTGATCGGCCAAACGCGGACACCACCGGCAGGCGGCCGCCTGGTGCACCAGAGACTCGAACCGACGGGTTTTGGATTCCCGGTTCACACCGGATGCTCCTCGTCCTCTTCGTCTTCATCGTCGTCGCTGGAGCGGCAGATCACGAAGAAGCCGATGATCAACAGCACGCTTGCCACCAGGGTGAATAAAATATCCATGGCATTAAAACGGTTTGATCGTGGCCAGGTAAATCATCCCGGCGCCGATGAGGAATATGGCGATATGAACCATCATCGCATATTTTTTGGGCAACAGGTCCTTTTTTATCTGGATCCCATTCTGAATTCCCAGCAGGATCAAAAGCACCAGCAGTCCCATTTTCCACTTGATCCACTGGGCCTCCTGGAACACTCCGGTTTGGACCGCCAGGACTATCCCCGAGAGGATGGTGACCAGGAGGATGGGGTAATAAATGAATTTGTGGATCCGGTTCTGAATTTTCTTCAATCCCGCCGCTTCCGGGTTGCTTTTAAGCTTCAGCCGGAACACCACGGTCAGGGATTGGAGGAACAAGGTGCCGACGACCAGGCACATAGAAATCATGTGGAGGGTAAGAAAAAAGTTTTTCATAGGGACCTTGGAGAGAGTGCGCTAAGAATTGTCATTGAGGGACACGCCGGTTTCGGTTTTCCAGTAGACCCGGCTGGAGACGACCAGGGCGAGGCCGATGCCGAGGTAGATCGCCGCCACGACGAGGTAACCGCCGAGATATCCGTTGAAATTGCGCAGGGAAATTCCCAGAAGCACCATCAGCGCGATGAACCCGTAAAACGGCTTGGGAAAAATGTGATGCCATTTGGTGGGAGGGGAAAGGTTCTGGATCCGGCGTTTGTTTTTGCGCGCGGTTTTGGACAGGACGAGACGGGCTTTCACGGATCCGAGGACCAAGCCGGCGATCAGCGAAAAGGCCAGGGCCAGTTGCGTGGCCTGCTGCTCCTGCAGAGCCAACTGGTACAGGTTGCCTCCCCGGATCATCAGAAACACGCCGATGACCACCCAAAATCCGCCGGCTATTTTGATCAGGGTGTTTTTGTTGACCATCCTCCCATGTCCCGTTTGGTTTTGAAAATTAGATGGTTTTTCTCCGGGCGGGGTTTTAACAAAATGGCTCCGGAAGAGGTCAAATCGTTGAAGAACCGCCCCGAACGGGCCGAACGGCCATCCGCCCGCTTTTGCTTTTAAACAAGGGGCGGACTTCCCCGTTGGACAGATCCAGGAGGTAGCCTTCGTTCCCCGTGAAGTCCTCCTGCAACCAGAGGGTGGCCAGGGGACCCTCGGGAAACGCCGGATCCAGATGAATTTCCTTGCCGTATTTATCCTTGATGGTTTTGTCGGGCGTGTAGAGGCTGAGGGCCTCCACCCGGTTGGGCATCCGCCAGTCGGAGTGCCCGCAAAAACCGATGTCGGACAGGTGGCGGGCATATTCCATCGCCTCGTCCCAGGTGAACCACTTGGCTTCCTGCTGCCAGGAATCCTTTCGGGTCCAGGTGAGCCCGGTTTCCGAGTCGAACACCGACCCGTCCCCATTATCTTGAAAACGCGATGGTTCAGTCATTTTTTCCGGCGTTCAGGCGATTTTGGCGTCTGAGGGGGTGGAGTCCAGGGGAATCCGGTTCAGCCGCTTTTTCAGGTTTTCCAGGTTGAAGGACGGGGGATCGTCCAACCGGTTGGTTTTCAAGATATTGGAAAACGAGCGTTTCAGGAGCAGGTTGGAATAGGCGAACCAGGGCGTGGTCCAGAGAATGCGTTTCACCGTGGCGCGGGAAATCTTGACCGGGGCGTTGGAGGTCAGGAGTTTTTCGTTGTTATGCAGCACAGCCACCGTTTCCATAGCCATCCACAGAGGCCAGATGCAAAACAGGCGGATGGAAACCTGGTTGCGGGGGATGGCCAGGGTGAACCGGAGCGCGTCGTGCAGGTGGCCCGTGGTTTTGTGGAGCAGTTTTTCCAGGATCTGGAGATTTTTCTTCAAGAACGCTTCGGAGTGAAAATCATCCATGCTCAGCCCTTTTTCCAGGATGAAACTTTTTGGAATATAGGACCAGCCTCGCTTGCGGTCGACCACCACGTCCTTGGAGATATTGGTCATTTGCAACCCCAGTCCGAACGACACGGCGGTGTTTTTCATGATTTGTCTGGATTGGTCGGAGATCGAGGGCATTTCCGCCAGAAACAGGTTGCAGAGCATTTCCCCGACCGCTCCCGCGACGAAATAACAATATTCCTCCAGTTCGTTTTCGTTTTCCAGAGGCACCAGCATACCGGTCCTGGCGCGGCCCTGGAAATACGCCATGCCTTTGGCCATGCGGGACACGGAGGGAATGATCGAGTTGCGGTGATCGGGTTTCAGCCCGTCGAAAACGCGAAAAACGCGGGGAATGTTTTTCAGAAGGTCCAGGTCGTTGGGGCTGCCGTCGACCCCTTCGCACCTCTGAAGCCAGGCCTCGAGGGCGGTTTCCCGGGGGCCGGCTTCCTCGAGCAGCTTGGAGAAGTCTCGCAACAGGCGCGCCTTGGCCGATCCCTCCAGGTGCGCCGCGTCTTCAATGGTGTCGATCGTCCGGCAGAACAAGTAGGCGGTCAGCACGCTGCGGTAGAGTTCGCCCCGGAGAACGGAAATGTTCAAGGCGAAGGTGCGGCTGACTTTAGGTAATGTGTTTACACAATAAGTCCAGTCGTCCATCGGAAAAAACCGAACCGCAGGGCAAGCACGCCCCTCCCCAGGGAACCCGCCACGGCCCCTTGAAGCCCGGCTTACGGGAGCCCGGCCCAGGTTTCTCTTGGGGTTGAGGATTGGCCTTGTTTTAAAATTTTTCGCCCGCCGAAAACGAGGAGGTTTCGGAATCCCCCGGGCGGCCCCGAAAAGATCAGGAAACCACCGGTTCTTCTTTGAGATCCTTCATCTCCCGGGCGATTTTCAGGATTTCCTGATGGACTTCGTTGATCACGTATTCGGGGGTGCTGGTCCCGGCCGTGATGCCCACGTGTTTTTTGTTCTTAAACCATTCCCGCTTCAATTGAAAAGACGACTCGATATGGTGAGACTGGATGTTTTTCTCGTCGCACACCTGGACCAGTTTTTTGGTGTTGGAGGAATTGTAACCTCCCACCACGATCATCAAGTCCACCTGATTGGCCAGTTCCCAAACGGCAATCTGGCGGTCGCGGGTGGGTTGGCAGATGGTGTTGACGAAGGCGACCTCGTCGACACAATCCATGGACCGGATTTTGTTCACCAGGGCTTCCACCTTGTCCACCTGCTGGGTGGTCTGGCTGACGATGCCCAACTTGCGTTTCTGATACTCGCGGATTTTTTCCAGGTCGTTCTCGCTGTTGATCACGAGATATTCTTCCAGGTCGCCGACGATGCCTTTGACCTCTACGTGGTCCTTCTGGCCGATGACCACGGGAAAATAGTTTTGCGTGACCAGCGTTTTGATGGTTTTGTGCACGCGCATGACCAGGGGGCAACTGGCGTCATACACGATGAATCCCGCGGCCCGCAGCTTCTGCTTGGTTTTTTCCGCCGCCCCGTGGGCCGTGATCATGACTTTTTTGGTTTTGATTTGGGTGAGATCATCGATTCCGGTGACCAGGGAAACCCCGTTTTTTTTCAAGGATTCGTTGACTTGCGGGTTATGAACGAGTTGTCCGACGATGGTGAGGTCGGAACAGAACTCCGGAGCCATGGCCAGGTCAATTGCGTCGCGAACTCCGAAGCAGGTTCCCAAAGCGCTGGCGAGAGAAACTTTCATGAGCATTCCTTTTGCGTTCAAGAGAAATAGAAAGGTGCCTTTGAATAGAGCGCGAAACCAATAATATCAAAACCTCAAGGGGTTTTAAACCAAAATCCCCGAGAGCCGGCGGGAGTCATTTGAGAAACAGGTTCTTAAGCATTTGCAGGGAGGTGTCGCGCCCGATTTCAGCAATGGATTCGGTGANNAATGGATTCGGTGAGGGGAATGTTTTTGGGGCACACCTCCACGCATACCTGGGCGTTGCCGCAATCGGTGATGCCTCCCACCCCCATCACGGCTTCCAGGCGTTCTTCCCGGTTCATGGCGCCGGTCGGGTGCAAGTTGAACAACCGCACCTGGCTGAAGGTCGCCGCGCCCAGGAATTCGTTGTCGCGGGTGAACTGCGGGCAGGCTTCCAGGCAACAACCGCAGGTCATGCATTCGGAGAGCGCGTACCGCTTGGCCCGAATGCCGTCGGACATGATGGGGCCTTCGCCGATGTCGTGGGTGCCGTCGATATCCAGCCAGGCCTTGATTTTCTTCAGGTTTTTGAACATTCGGGTGCGGTTGACCCGCAAATCCCGCACCACGGGGAATTTGGACATGGGTTCGAGCACGATCGGTTGCTGCAGCTGGTCCACGAGGGCGGTGCAGGCTTGGCGAACGCGGCCGTTGATCACCATCGAACACGAGCCGCAGACCTCTTCCAGGCAACTCGCGTCCCAGGTGACCGGATTGACCGCCCGGCCCTCGGCCGTCATCGGATTCCGCTGGATTTCCTGCAGGCAGGCGATGACGTTGGAATGCTCCAGGTAAGGAACCTCGAAATTCTGCCAGTAAGGTTTGGAGGGCGGGGTCTCCTGCCGCTTGATTTTGAGTCGGACGGTTTTTGAGGGAGGCGGTTTCATGGTCAGTCGTATTTCCGGGGCCGGGGTGTGACCAGGGACGTGTCGATTTCCTCGTAGGTGATGTCCGGCCGATTGTCCTTGAGGGTCGCGATCGAGGTTTTCAGCCAATTCCGGTTGTTTTCTTCGTATCGTTTCATGTAGGCCAGGTGACCGGGCGGATACCGGTCTTCGGAAATCTCCTCGTATTGCGAGTGTTCCAGGTAATCGATGTATTCGTGGGGATCGAAATCCTCCGGCTGGTTGAGATCGAATTCCGGTTTGTAATGGGCGCCCCGGAACTCATCGCGCATCAAGGCGCCTTTGGTGATGATCTTGGACAGGTGGACCATGCTGTACAACTGGTTGATGAAACTGGGCACCGGATTGGCCCAATCGCTGGTGTCTATGCATTTCACGTTTTTGAACCGGGTCTCGATGTCCTCGAGGGCGTGCAGGGTTTTGTCCAGGGTTTTGTTGTCCCGCACGATCAGGACGTTTTCCATCATCAGGTTTCCCAGTTCCTGGTGGAGCCGGTAGGGGTTTTCATCGCCGTCCATCTGGCGGATGGATCGGAAGCGCTGCTTCCAGTAAGCCTCGGCGTCCTCGAAGAGTTTCGACGACACGTCCTCGACCGTCTGGTCGAGGTTTTCGAGATATTGCAGCACCCCGGGAGCCATCATCAGCCCGCCGTAAATGCAACTCAGCAAAGAGTTGGCCCCCAGCCGGTTGGCGCCGTGGTACTGATAATCGACTTCCCCCACCGCGTAAAGCCCCTGGATGGACGTCATCTGGTTTCGGGGCGATCGGTGATCCACGCCGCCATGGCTGTCGGGTTGGAAGTCGGTCCAAAGCCCGCCCATGGAATAGTGCACGGCCGGGAAAGATTTTCATCGGCGTCGTGCGGGGGTTTTCGCCGGTGAATTTGGTGTAAATGTCGATGATGCCCCCCAGACGGTCATCCAAAAACTCCGTCGACAGGTGGGTGAGGTCGAGATAGACCATGGCCTGGCCGCCGATTCCCAGTTTTTGATTGAAGACGATGTCGTAGATCTCCCGGCAGGCCACATCCCGGGGCACCAGGTTGCCGTAATGGGGAAACTTTTCTTCCAGGAAATAGAACCGTTCGCTTTCGGGGATGGTTTTCGGGTCGCGGGTGTCGCCGGGCTTTTGGGGCACCCAGATGCGGCCTCCCTCGCCCCGGGCCGATTCGCTCATCAGGCGTAATTTGTCGGGGCCCGGGATGGCCGTGGGATGGATCTGGATGAATTCCCCGTTGGCGTATTTCGCCCCCTGGAGATAAGCCATGGTCGCGGCCGCCCCGGTGTTGACGGTGGAGGCGGTGGACTGGGCGTAAACCTGGCTGGGGCCCCCGGTGGCCAGAATCACGGCATCCGCGGGAATGGTGAAAATCTCCTGGGTGCGCAGGTCGTGGATGATGGCGCCGCGGCAGACCCCCCGGCCGTCCAGCACCGTTCCCAGAAACTCGTGCCATTCCAGGCAGGTGGCGAACCCGTCCTGGGAATACCGGCGCACCTGTTCGTCCAGGGCATAAACCATTTGCTGGCCGGTGGTGGCGCCGGCAAAGGCGGTGCGGGAATACAAGGTGCCGCCGAAACGGCGGAATTCGAGATGCCCTTCCTTGGTCCGGTTGAACGGCACGCCCATGCGGTCCAGCAAATGGATGATGGAGGGGGCCTGGAAACACATGTCGCGCACCAGCCGCTGGTGCGCCAGGAAATCGCCCCCTTTGATGGTGTCGTAAAAATGTTTCTCCGGGGAATCGCCCTCGTCCTTGGCGTCGATGGCCGCGTTGATGCCCCCCTGGGCGCAGACCGAGTGCGACCGCTTGAGCGCCTGGTACGCGACGAGCACTACTTCGGCATGCAGTTCGCACAGTTTCATCGCCGCGGAGAGGCCCCCCAGGCCGCCGCCGATGATGACGATGCGTTTCCGTCGTCTCTCCATATCAGAGTCCTCCCGCCCGGGTGGGTTCCACCGGCAGCGGATTCAGGGAAAATTCCACCACGGTCGCGAACCCCATGAGGGTCAATACCAATCCGAAAAGCAGAAACACATAGCTGGCGTTGCGCTGGGCGGTGCGGCCGATGAGGATCCCCCAGGAAATGCAATATCCCCACAATCCATTGGCGAAATGAAACGTGGCCGAAAAGATGCCCACCAGGTAAATCACCCGGCCCTGCCAGGTTTGGAATTCGGCGTTCATGATGTCGATCAGGAAGGGGGCCGCCAGAAATTGTTCCTTCCCGTACACCATCTTGGGGAAAACCGTGGTCCCCATGTGGTAAATCAAAAAAGCAAACACGATCCCTCCTGTCAGCCGCTGGAGGGTGTACATCCAGTTTCTCGGGTAATTGTAGCGAACCAGGTTCGGTTTCCCGGTGTAGATGACATAGAATCCCATCAGCGAATGGATGAGAAGCGGAAGGTAAAGGAAGAAAACCTCGAGCCAGATCAGAAAAGGCAGGTTGTTGATGATGTCGATGCTCACCTGGTATTGCCACACGCCCACGGTGCGCAGGGAGTTGACGGCGAGATGAAAAATCAGGAAGATGCCAATGGGAAAGATTCCGGTCAGCGAATGGATTTTGAGCAGCAGGAAGTGGAGTTGGTCTTTTTTCGGGTTCGCCATCGCTGTAGGACCGGGTTGGGCCGAATTTCCGGGCGCGCAGACGGAGAGAGCAGGGACCCTTCAGCGGTCTGGGGGCGCAACTTCCTCCCCGGGTGCAGACAAAATCTTACCTTGAAATATTTTCACGCAAATCAGGGGGCAAGACAATACTTTTGAGGGAAAAACCGAAGGCCGGCTCGAAGAGGCTGCCGGCGAAGGTCAGAAATCATCGTATTCCAGGATGGGCCGTTTCTTGTACCGGTGATCCACCGGTTTGTCCGAGGGACCGATCTTGAGGTTTTCGGGGTCCTGGACAAACAGGTCGACGTATCCGCATTTGCCGCACACCTTGGGCTGGAGAGGAACTTTTTTCTCCACCCCGTGGTCTTTGCGGACCACCATGATCAATTCAAGGTCCCGGCTGGTGCGCAACCCGATATCGCCCTTGACGATGTACTGGGCTCCGCATTTGCTGCAGGTGTCTGCGGCACTGGGCATAGCGTCCTTCCCCGGACCGGTGCGGCCTGCGGAATCGTTATTCGCTCAGGCTCAAAGCCCCCTTCCGCGCAAGTATAACACAGGGGGGACTTCGGCCTAAGAGAATTTATGAAGCCCGCCGGCCTCTAAGCCCCATGCACGTTCGGATAGGGCCGTTCCTGCGGCGATTCGATGGTGCGCTCTTTGGCCCGGGAACCCGCCGGGGTCGAAGATCCCGGGGTCACGCCGTTGATGCGCTCGCGAAGCTCTTTTCCGGGGTGAAAAACGGGCTTCAGCCGAACCGGCAGATAAATGGTTTCCCCCGTGATCGGTTTTTTCGCCACTCGGGCCTTGTGCTTGTTCAGGCGGAACGAGCCGAACCCCTGGACGACCACGCGCCCCTCTTTTTTGAGGTTATGCATGATGGCGTCCAGAAAAGCGGTCAGGTAGCGGTCGGCCTCTTTTTTGGAAACTTTCATTCTCAGAGACAATTTTGTGGTTAAATCGGATCGGGTCATTTCTGCCTCCCCCAACAAATTGGATGTTTTTTGATTTCCAATAAGGGGTAGAGCAAGATCCGGACCAAATTTCAGATGTTTTCGTAAGACGATATATTTCAAAAAGTTAAAAAATCCATGAAAAATCGGGGCGTCTAGAAATTTATGTTTTTTGTTAAACGGGGTTCACAAAAGTGCACGGTTTGGGGTGGGTTTTCCCCCCGGTGGATTCCCGGGTTTTCAGGCTTTTTGGAACCGCCCCCCGGGCTCCGGAGCACCGGGATTTCCCCTCCGAGGGCCTCGATAGGGTGGAATTCCCGAGGGGATAGAAGAGGGGCTCGAACCGCGACGAAATGGGAGTACCGATGAATCACTTGCTCGTGTATTTGACCCACCCCCACGTGGAGGCGTGGAATTTCAAACCGTTCCACCGCGATCTCCTGGCCCGGAACATTCCCGGTCTCCGGGTCACCCTGTGCCGAAATTCGCGGGAGTTTCTCGACCGGCTTCCGGAGGCCGATGCCGTGGCGGTGTGGTACTTCAAAAAGGAATGGCTCGACCGGGCGTCCCGGCTTCGGCTCATCGCCACCCCCGCGGCGGGGGGAGAATGGATCGAGCCCGAACCGAGCCGCGATTTGAACATTTCCTTCGGCGGCTTTCACGGCCTCATGATGGCGGAAACGGTGACGGGCGCCATGTTTTATTTCCTCAAAGCCTTCTCCCTGTCCTCCCAAATGCAGAAAAAGAAAAAATGGGCGCCGGTGAAAATTTCCGCGCGGTTGGGCTCGCTGCACCGCGCCCGGGTCACGGTGTTGGGATTCGGACGCATCGGCACCGCCCTCGGCCGGGTGCTCAAACCGTTCGGCTGCACGCTCACCGGGGTGAAGCGACGCGCCGTGCCGCCGCCCGATTATTTCGACGAGGCCGACCGGATCGTTCCCGTGGAAGACTTGCCGGACGTGTTGCCCGGCACGGACCATCTCGTTCTGCTCCTGCCCGGCGGACCGCAAACGGATCACCTGCTCACCCGGGACCATTTCCGCCGGCTGCCCCGGACGTGCTTTCTCTACAACCTGGGGCGGGGAAATGTCTACCGGGAGGAGGATTTGGTGGAAGCGTTGACCGGGAAACAACTCGCCGGCGCGTACCTCGACGTGTTTGGGGAAGAACCGCTCCCCGAGACGTCACCGTTGTGGGACCTGGACAACGTCCTGATCCAGCCTCACGTGTCCGCCGCCTCGCCTCAGTACCTGGAATGGTTCGCCGACGAATTGGCGGACCGCTGGGTCCGGGGCCTGTTTCGGGATTAGGCCTTAAACCTCTTGGGGAGAGACGGGGAAGGCTCGGAGGGGTTTCCTAAAGGGAAGCCGATTGCAAATGAAATTCCGTGGCCTCTTGGAAACGGTGCCCCACCGCGATCAAGGTTTCCTCGTCGAACGCTTTGCCCATGAGTTGAAGCCCGATGGGCAGCCCGTCGGCGGTGTCGAACCCGCAGGGCACCGACAGGGCCGGGATCCCCGCGAGATTGGCGGAAATGGTGTAGATGTCGGACAAATACATCTGCAGGGGATCTTCCATGCGTTCGCCCACCTTGAACGCCGGCACGGGGGAGGTGGGCGCCACCAGCACGTCGCATTGCCGGAAGGCCTCATCAAAGTCCTGCTTGATCCGCGTGCGCACCTTCTGGCCCTTCAGGTAGTAGGCGTCGTAGTATCCGGCGCTCAGCACGAAGGTGCCCAGCATGATCCGCCGTTTCACCTCCTCCCCGAAACCTTCCTGCCGCGTGTTGAGGTACATGTCCAGCAGGGTGTCGGAGCGTTCGGACCGGTACCCGTACTTAACGCCGTCGTAGCGGGACAGGTTGGTGCTGGCCTCGGCACAGGCGATGATGTAATAGGTGGCGACGGCGTAGTCCAGGTGGGGCAGGGAGACCTCCACCTTCTCCAGGCCCAGGGATTCCAGGCCGCGGATCGCCTCCTCCACGGCGTGTTGGATTTCCGGCGCGATGCCCGAGGTGAAATATTCTTTGGGGATGCCCATCTTCAATCCCTTCACCGGCCGGGCCAGGGCCCGGGTGAAATCCGGCAAGGGCACGTCCGCGGAAGTGGAGTCCAGGGGATCCTTGCCGCCGATCACGGTCATCAAGAGCGCCGTGTCGGCCACCGTCTTGGTCATCGGCCCGATTTGGTCGAGGGAGGAGGCAAACGCCACCAGGCCCAAGCGCGACACCCTTCCGTAAGTGGGTTTGAGCCCCGTGATGCCGCAGAACCCTGCCGGCTGGCGGATGGATCCCCCCGTATCGCTGCCCAGGGCCGCCAGGCATTCGTGGGCCGCCACCGCCGCGGCGGAACCGCCGCTGGAGCCCCCGGGGACCCGGTCGAGGCTCCAGGGGTTGAAGGTGGGATGGTGCCAGGAGTTTTCCGTGGACGAGCCCATGGCGAATTCGTCCATGTTGGTTTTGCCGACGATCACCGCCCCGGCCGCTTTCAGTTTTTGAATCACGGTGGCGTCGTAGGGCGCGACGAATTGGTCGAGCATGCGGGACGCACAGGTGGTGCGGGTGCTTTCCATGCAGATCAGGTCTTTCACCGCGAGCGGGAGGCCGAGAAGCGGGGCGTCCCCCCCTTCGGCCCGTTTCCGATCGGCGTCCCGCGCCTGTTTCAGGGCCAGGTCGCGGGTCAGGTGCACGTAAGCCTGAACGCGGTCCTCGACGGCCTCGATCCGCCGGTAGACCGCCTCGGTCAGCTCCACGGCGGAGATTTGTTGGTCGTTGAGTCGGTCCCGGGCTTCCGTGAGGGTCAGTCGGTGCATAGCCGGTTAGAGGATTTTAGGCACTTCGTAATGACTTTTCCTGCCGGCGGGGGCCAGAGCCAGGAAATCCTTTCGGGGGAGTTGGCCGTCGGGCTCGTCCGCCCGAAACACGTTCTGAATCGGAAGCACGTGGGAGGTGGGCTCGACCTGCGAGGTGTCCAGCTCGCCCAGCTGATCGATGTATTCGATGATTTGATCGAGGTGCCGGCCCAGACGCTCTTTCTCCGCTTGGCTCAGGCGCAACCGGGCCAACAGGGCGATGTGATCGATATCAAACTTGCCGGGCATGCAATTGTGTTGGAAAAAGGAATCGGAGGGGATTAGGATTCCCCGCCGGCTTTTAGGGATTTCTTGGATTTCCGCTTATCCTCGGCCTTTTTTTCAATGTAGAGCATTTTGTTGGCTTTGCGGGTCAGGCGTTTCACCTTTTTCTTTTTTTCCCGGACCGTGGCGGACACCTTGGGGTTCTCCGCCTTTTTGACTTCTTCGTCCAGTTGTTTTTTCGCTTTTTTAATGTGGTCTTTCAGCTTTTCCAGGGTCACCATAACGGCCTTTCCTCGGGGGTGATTCGTAGGGAAAGGTCTTTGTATACCAAATTTTTCCCGTCCTCACAACCCGAATCCCGGGTTCCGGGAAGACGAATATCGGAGGAGAGGCTCAGCGTTCCACCTGGAGGATCACCAGGGTGTAATCGTCGCTGAAGGAGAGGCTGCCGGAAAACTCCTGAACGGATTTTTTGATTTGCCGGCCCAGCAGGCCGGCCTCGCGGTCTTTGCCCTGGTTCTGCAGGATGTCCGCCAGTCGCCGGGCGCCGAACGGTTCCCCGGCGGGGTTTTTGACTTCGGTGAGGCCGTCGGTATAAAGGGCGAGTTTGCTGTCTGGCTTCAGTTGAATCTCGTTTTCCTCCATGTCGTTGTTGGGCAGGATCATCAGGGGAATTCCCTTGTTGAGCCGGAGTTCCCGCATCTCGCCCGTCGAGTAGTCGACCAGGATGGGCGGGTTGTGGCCCGCGGAAGCGTAGGTCATGACCCGGGTGGGCAGATGGATCACCCCGTAGAAGGTGGTGATGAAGTACCCGGTTTCCAGGTTCTGGCGGAGGATCCGGTTCAGTTTTTGAAGGCAGTCCCGGGGCGAATGAATCTCGGCCAGGAAAGAACGCAGGAGCACCCGCATCATCGCCATGATGACCGCCGCGGGGGTGCCGTGCCCCGACACGTCGGACACCCAGATGCCCAAATGGTCCCGGTCGATGGGGATGAAATCGTAATAATCCCCGCCGGCCTTGGAGGAGGGCTGGTAATCCGTGAAAAACCGGAATCCCTCGATCTCCGGCGGTTCGTCGCACAAAAGGCTCCGCTGGATGTTGGCGATGGTGTCCCGTTCTTTCTCGATGATGGCGTTGGCTTCCTCCAGTTGGTTGTACAGGCTCTTGGTGCGGAGCATCACCTGGATGCGGGCCCGCAGTTCTTCGGGATGGAACGGTTTGGTCAGGTAATCTTCGGCGCCGATCTGCAGGCCTTTTTTCAAACTCTGGAGGTCGTTTTTGCTGGTGATGAAAATAATGGGGACGAAGGTGTCCCGCCCGATCGCCTTGATCTCGCGGCAGGCCTCGTATCCGTTCATATGGGGCATTTCGATGTCGAGCAGCACCAGGTCGGGCCGGTGGTCGCGAAACTGTTCCACCGCTTCCAGCCCGTTGTAGGCCGTCCGGATCTCGTATTCCTTTTCCAGGATGTTCTTCATGAACGACACCTGGGTCCGCGAGTCGTCCACCACCAGGAGGGTGGCCAGGGAGGGGGACGGAGCCCCCAACCGGGCGGACAGAACATTGAGGTCCTCAATTTTTGGGTGCGCGGCGGAAGACACTTCGCTTCTCCCGAAACCAGAAGCGCCCCGGCGGACCGGGCCAGCCTCTACGATTGAATGGCGATGTAACCAGTATAAGGGATTTTTTTCGATTTAAATAGTTGTTTTTAAAAAGCTAGCGGATCCCATAACTTTTGATTTTATGGTGGAATCCATCGCTGGTGATGCGGATGGCCCCGTCCCGGTCGGTTCGCCAGATCCGGATTCCGGCGTTTTGATACCGGTCGATCACTTGGGGGTGGGGATGGTGCATGGGATTCAGGTAGCCGCTCGAAAAGATCACCGCCCGGGGAGACACCGCGCGAATGAAGGGGGGAGAATTGGAGTACCGGCTGCCGTGATGGGGGCCTTTCAGGATGTCGGCGTTCAGGAGCCTCGACCCGCCGACCAGACGGGTTTCCGTGGATTCGCCGATGTCTCCCGTGAGCAGCATACTGAACTCCCGGTATTCCAGCCGCAAGACCAGGGACTGTTCGTTTCCTTCTTTGGGCAAGCGGGACACCGGCCGGAGAGACATCCCGTCGGCATCGGGGTTCAGGGGAATCAGCCGCGCCTCGCCGATTTTCAGGGGGATCCCCGCGCGCAGGAGAATCCGGTCTGCGTTTTGCTCCAACGCTTTTCGGTGCAGGTGCCGGAGCCGCCGGTCGGCGGTGTTGGGGAAACCGTCGAGGTAATGCTCGACCGGCATGACCTCGAGCAGCGATTCCAGGCCGCTGATGTGGTCGTGGTCCGAATGGGTGGCCACCAGGTAGTCGAGGCGGTTGAGGTGCTGGTGCCACAAGAACGGCGCCACCACCAGCTGGCCGATGTCGAGAATGTTTTTGTAGAACCCGCCCCCGTCGATGAGCAGGGTCTCCCGGTTGGGGAATTCCACGAAAATGGATTCTCCCTGGCCGACATCCAGGATGGAAACGGTCAACTGCTCCGAAGGCAGGGCGGGAAACCGGGGCCAAAGCAGCCATACCGCCAGCCAAACGCCGGTCAATCCCAGGGCGACGGCGGCCGGTCGGGTTCGCTTCCGGGAGGCGGCCGGCGGATCGGCGGGATCCCCGCGTTTTCGAAAATAGGCGATGAGCCCGAAGAGGCCTCCGTAATAGAGCACGAACCACAGGTCGGGAGGCGTCGCCATATGGATGGAAGCGAAGGGCCACGCCGCGACTTTCTCCGGCACCGCCAAAAACAACCGGGTCAGGGTTGATACCGGCAGGGCCAGAACGTCCCCCGGGCCCGGTCCCGCCAGGCCCAGGGTGGAGACCATAAGAGCCAAAGGAATCAACAGCGACGCCAGGGGCACCAGGAGCAGGTTCAGAAAAACGCCCACCAGGCTGACTCGGTTGAAATGAAAGATCATCAGGGGCAGGGTCACCACCAGGACGATCAGGGAAACCACGCCGCAGCCGAGAATGAGATTCCAGGCGGCGGAGCGTATTCGGACCCATCCGGGCAGGGATCCGTTCTTTACCGGCACGCTCCAGGCCATCCATTTCTGCCAACCGCGGGGATCTCCCAACCGCTGGACCGGGTCTTCCCGGGATTTACGGAAGAGGTGCAAGGCCCCCAGGATTCCCGTCACCGACGCGAAGGAGAGTTGGAAGCCCACGTTGGAAAGCGCATGGGGATCCCACGCCAACAGGCCAATCGCCGCCACCAAAAGCGCGTTGAACAGGTTCCGGTCGCGATCGAGCAGAACGGCAAGGAGACAGGCGAGAATCATGATGCCGGCCCGCAGGGCGGAAATTTTCGTGCCCACCAGCACCAGGTAAAACAGGACGGGCATCACGCACAAGGATGCGGTGATCTTGCGGGCTTTTCCGCCCGCGGCCCATTCCGGTCTCCACCGGAGACAGCCATAAAACACCAGGGGCCAGAAGAGCACGTAGACCGCCCCGGCGACAAACCCGATGTGGAGCCCGGAAACGGCCATGAGGTGGGCCAGCCCGGTATCGATGTAATCCTGCCGCCGCTCCTCGGACAAATAATATTTTTCCCCCAGGAGCAGGGCTTTCAAGAGCGCCCCCGATTCCCCCGGAAACAACCGGTCCAGGGTTTGCAAAAACCGGTCTCGGAGCCCGGAGCGAAGTTTCACGGGAAGGGAGAGCGGAAACCGGCCCCGGGCGTGAATGATTTCCGGATGCGAGGTGCCGCCGATGACATCGATGCCCTGGGAGGCCAGGTAGCGGGCGTAATCGAACCGGCCCGGGTTCTTGAAGTTTCGCGGCCGTTTCAGCCGCACCCGGTCGAACCGCACCCGGTCTCCGGCGCCCAGGGTCTTCAGACGATGAAAAGGATCGTTCCCCGGCCGGGCGGTTTCCTTCCATCGATCTTCGTCCGGGAAGTAAAAATTGATCCGGGCCGTCCCGGTCACCCGCGAGGACCGGTCCTCATAACGGATGCGGTCCAGTTCGACGATGTACTGGATGCGGTCGCTCCGGACGAGGGGCGATTGCTCCAGGCGCCCCTCCACCGCGGCCCATTGCTTTTCCTGCAGGTGATGGAAGATGTGGGTCGGGGGCCGGGTCCACTCCGAAACCCGGGGGGAGAGCCCGCCCAGGCAAAAAATAACCAGGAGCAGGATCGGTTGGGAAACCCGGAACCGCCGGCCTCGAAAAAACAGGAACAGCCCGCCCAAGACGGTCGCCAGGGGGAGAAAGCCGGGAAAAAGAAATCCGCCGGGGACGGAGGCCGTGGCCAGGATTCCCCCGCAATACACCAGGAAGTGGGGCAGGAGGGGTGGCATGGAACTTCCCTTACAGTTTTTTGACCAGGCTGAACTCGATCTGCCGGTTGGCGATATCCACGTTTTTCACCCGGACCTTGACGTCGTCGCCGATGCGGAAAACGCGGTGTTTGCGTTGGCCCATCAATTTGTGTTCGGGTTCGATATAGATGTAGTAATCATCCTGGAGGGACGAGAGCCGGACCAACCCTTCCACGAACACTTCCTTCAACTCGACGAAAAACCCGAACGCCGTCACGCTGATGATGAGCCCGGTGTACACTTTTCCCACTTTGTCCGCCATGAACTGGGCTCGCCGCAGGTCGTCGACTTCGCGTTCGATGGCGGTGGCTTTTTCTTCCATTTGCGTGGATTGCTCCGCCGCTTGCTGAACCCGGGGGCGAAGCTGTTTCTGTTCCCGCACCGAGCATTGGCGGCGCTTCAGGTATCCCTTCAACAGCCGGTGGATGACCAGGTCCGGGTATCGGCGGATGGGGGAGGTGAAGTGGGTGTAGTGTTTGAATCCCAGGCAGAAATGGCCCGGGTCGCTTTCCGAGTACTGGGCTTTTTTCATGGTCCGGAGAAGCAGCGTGTTGATCGTGCGTTCTTCCGGATGGCCCTTCACGCGTTCCAGGAGATGTTGCAAATCGGTGGAGCGCACATGGTGCGTGCGCTTCAACCGCATCCCGAAGGACTGGATGAATTCGTTGAACTGGGCGATCCGGTCCTCGTCCGGGGTTTCATGGATCCGATGGATCGAGGGGACCTTCTTGTCCCACAGATACCGGGCCACCGCCTGGTTGGCCGCCAGCATGAACTCTTCAATGAGCTCATGGGCGATGTTGTGCTCGGCGATGACGATGTTCTGGATGCGGCCTTCGTCGTCGAACAGGATCTCCGGTTCCGGCACGTTGAAGTTGACGCTGCCGCTTTTGAACCGGTTGCGGCGCAGCCGCCGGCTGAGTTCCTGCATGGCGACGAGGGATTCCATGGCGTCTTCAAACCCGGGGTCCGGGTCCCTCTTTTCCAGCAGGCGGGCCACCTGGGTGTAGGTGAACCGGTGTTGGCTGCGGATGATGGAATTGAAAACCTGCGATCCGGTCACGTTCCCCTGTTTGTCGTAATCAATGAACACGGACATCGTCAGGCGGTCTTCCCGGGGTTTCAGACTGCAAATATTGTTGGACAGCGGAAACGGAAGCATGGGAATGACGCCATCCGGGTAATAAATGCTGGTCCCCCGTTCGAACGCCTCCTCGTCCAGCGCCGATCCCTCCGGCACGAAATAACTGACGTCGGCGATGTGGACGCCGAGCCGGTAGCCCGGGTTCATTTTTTCGATGGAGACCGCGTCGTCGAAGTCCTTGGCTTTTTCCCCGTCGATGGTGAAGATCATCCGGTCGCGGAGATCTTTGCGTTTGCCTTTTTCGTCCGCGGGCGGATGCGCGGCGATGCGCTCGGCCTCGTCCAGCACCTCGGGGGGGAATTCCTCGTGCACGCCGTATTTGCGGAACACGGATTTGAGTTCCACCTCCGGGTCCTGCGCGTGCCCGAGGACTTCGGTCACTTGTCCGACCGGCGGTTTGTGCGGGGTGGGGTAGTGTTCGATCGCGACGTGAACCACCTGGCCGTTCTTGGCGCCGCGGACGTTTGGGGCCGGGATAAAGATGTCGTGAAAGTATTTCTGCTCCAGGGGCACGACCCAGCCTTCCCGGCCCAGGGTTTCAAACGTTCCCACCAGATCGGCGGTGTTGCGCTGCAGGATTCGGATGACTCGCCCCTCCGGGCGCCCAAAGCTCCCCCGGCTTTTTTCCACGCGCACCATGACCCGGTCCCGGTGCATGGCTTCGCCCATTTTCTTGCGGCTGACGTAAATGTCGTCCCCTTCCTCCGGGTATTCCGGCACCACGAAGCCGAACCCGTTGGGGTTGCCCTGGAGGATGCCCGTCACCAGGTTCATTTCGTCGGGCAGGCCGTACCGGCCGCCGCGGAGCCGCACCAGCTTGCCCTCGGCGGCCATTTGCTTGATGAGGTTGCGGAAGGCCCGGCGCTGGGGATCCGGGATGCGCAACTGCTTCACCATTTCGGATACTTTCAGGGGACGGGACGTGCGCGTGTGGAGTAGCTTGAGAATGGAATCTTCGCTCAGTTTCATGGGGCGGGGTCCGTTGATTTTGGTTCGTTTATAACGGAAAAAGAACCGCCGTTCAACCGGAGAAGACGGTTCCGGAAGGCTTATCCTGTTGAATCCGCGGTTTTTTGCTTTTTACCAGGAGTTCTCTTATAATCCCGTTTCGATCGGAACCGACCCACAAGGAGTTTTGATGCGGATTCAATTGGACTGGTTGAAAGAATACGTCGAGATCGATCGGCCCCTGGAGGAGTTGAGCGAAATCCTTTCCATGGGAGGCCTGGAAGTCGAGGGGGTGGAAACCGTGGATTTGCCCGGCAGCGGAAAATCCCAGGTCCTGGAGTTGAATGTCACCCCCAACCGGGGCTATTGCCTCAGTTACCTGGGTGTGGCCCGGGAAGTGGCGGCGTTTCTCGGAACCGGGTTCCGGCCGCCGAGGCCGGAGGCTCAACTGGAAGACGCCCCCGGCACAATCCCCGTCAAGGACCGCATCGCGGTGGACCTCCAGGAGGAGGCGCTCTGCCCCCGATACTCGGCCATGGTGATCGAAGACGTGACCGCGGGGCCCTCCCCTCAGTGGCTGGCCGACCGGTTGACGGCCATGGGGCTGCGGCCCATCAACGCGATCGTCGACATCACCAACTACGTGATGATGGAATACGGCCAGCCCTTGCACGCGTTCGACCGGGAGCTTCTGGCCGGACCCCGGATCATCGTCCGCCGGGCCCGGAACGGAGAAAGCTTCACCGCCTTGAACGGGGCCGAGCTCAAGCTGGAGGACGATGCCCTGGTGATCGCCGATGCGGAAAAGCCCGTGGCGCTGGCGGGCATCATGGGCGGCGCCCACAGCCAGGTCACCGAAATGACGAAAACCGTGGTGTTGGAAAGCGCCAGCTTCGATCCCGTGGCGGTGCGCCAAGCGTCCAAAAAATACGGGCTCCGATCCGATTCGTCCTACCGGTTCGAGCGCGGCACGGATATCCAGGGCGTCCCCGCTGCGCAGGCCCGGGCCGCTCTTTTGATGAAAGAACTGGCGGGCGGAACCCTCTGCCGGGGGCAGCTCGATATTTATCCCCACCCCCGGCCGGAGAAAACGGTGCGGATTCGAATGGACCGGTTAAACCAGGTTTTGGGAACCCGGTTGGACTCCCGCCAGGTCCGGGATTACCTGGAACGATTGGGCATGGTGGCGGAACAGGAAGGCCCGAACAGCAGTTTTGAAATCCGCGTTCCCAGCTTCCGGCCCATCGTTTCCCGCGAAATCGACTTGATCGAAGAGGTCGCCCGTTTGACCGGGTTCGATCGTATTCCGGTGGCCCCTCCCACCGGAGAGGTGGTGCCCGTCCGGCTTTCCCGGAAACAGGAAACCATTCACCAGGTCCGGGACGTGCTGAGCCACCAGGGATACCACGAAGTGATCAACTACAGTTTCATCGAGCCGGAAAATGCGGAGGAGTTCAAAGCCGCCTTGGGCCCCGGCCCGGCGCAGCCCATTCCCCTGAGCAATCCTCTGACCCGGGACATGGCCCTCATGCGGACCAGTTTGCTTCCCGGGTTGCTCCGGAACACGGTCCGGAACCTGAGCGTGGGACAAAAACCGGTCAAGATTTTCGAAGTGGGGGCGGTGTTCTTTCGTGACCCGGAGGCGCCGGATCCGCGGGAACGAAATTTCCTGGCCGTGCTGGCCGCCGGGCCCCACGAGCTCAGTGTGTGGAAAGATCCCGGTCAATCGCATGACTTTTATGACCTGAAAGGGGTTCTGGAAAGCGTGGCCGACCGATTCCGGGTGGAGCTGAATTATGAGCTTTCCCGCCGCCCGTTCCTTCAGCCGGGCCGAGCCGTGGAGGTGCGCATCGGAGGAGCGACCGCCGGGTACCTGGGCGAACTGTCGCCTCCCGTCCTCCGGAAATGGGATCTGGGGGTGAAAGCGATCGCCCTGGAAATCGATCTCGACGTGTTGAGGCAGGCGGCACCCGGGAAAATTCGCTATCAACCCATCCCCAAATTTCCTGAAACCTACCGGGACATTTCCCTCCTGGTCGATCGCGCGGTGCCCGTGCAGGAGGTGATCGACCGGATTCGCGAATCCGGAGCGCCCCTGATTCGGCGAATCGATCTCTACGACCAATTCGAGGGCAAAAACATCGAGAAGGGCAAAAAGAGCCTGACCTTTTCTCTCACCTTTCAATCGTCCGAGAAAACCTTGACGGATGCAGAGGTGCAACCGGTTTTTGAGCACATCGTTCAGAGCCTGCATCAAAAGCTGGGGGCTACTCTTCGATAAAAAAAGGCATTATCCGGTCTGGACCGATCCGACGCCAGGGCCAATTGACACCCCGGGGCACCGGTGCTAGGATTCGCCGTATGGGACCGGAGAAGCTGGAACATCTGGAGCAACTCATCACCGCCCTCCTCGAGGAGCTGCATCATCTTCGTTCCGAAAACAAAAGTTTGAGCCAGAAAATCCAGGCCCTGAACCGCGAAAACTCATCGGCCCAAAAACAAAACCAGGAAAATCAAGCCCGCCTGGAAAAACTGGCTCGCCTGGAGCGGATCCACCACAAAATGCAGACGGATAAAACCAAGATTCGGACCAAGGTGCAGACCATTCTGCAGGAATTGGACAAATTGAATATCGCCTGAGGCCATGGCCGATAAGATTAAAATCCGGGTTTTCGGAAAAAACTACCACGTCAAAGCCACCGGGTCCTCGGTTTCCCCCGAAGAAACGGCCAAGCTCGTGGATTCCAAGATGCAGGGTCTTTCCAAAGCGCCGGGAGCGGCGAGCTCGACCGATCTGGCCGTGCTTGTGGCCTTGAACCTGGGGCAGGAACTCCTGGAGTTGAAATCCCGCGAAGAAGATTGGGGGAAAGAAATGGAATCCCGCCTGGATCGCCTCATCCAGAGCCTCGAGAAAGAGGTGCAACCCCTTAATCCATAAAGGGCCCGGCCCTCAAGATAGATCTTGAGGGGGGAAGCGCTTTGTGCTAGGATAATCCCTCGGAAGAAGGGATTACGACTTCCCTGTTGTGTTCGTATAAAAATTGAATTTTTTGAGCCAACACCAAAAAAAGGGGTTGAAGGATCGTCTGTGGTGTGCAGGCCTTCCCATTCGGAGAAGGAAGCCTAAAGCAGTGCACGGATACCCCACCTGTCCTTGACAGGTTCAAAAAATAATTTTTGCACGGCACAAACGGGGAAGTTCTGAATATATAATATCGGTAGAGAGTATTGATTTGGCCGGATTCGCAGACGGTCCGCTTCGGGAATCCGGCAGCGAACGCGGAAGTTCGGTGGATGGGAACGCAACGCGGAATCGACAAACCAGGAACCGGCGGGGAATTTTCGCTGGGGTTTTGTGGTTTTTAGAAAAAGGCATGAGGTTCATTGTGTGGATCATGAGAGGGGGATCGATCGCGGAGTTTCCGGGCTTTTCCCCAGGAGATGAGACTTCCGAACAAAACCGGGACCGCGGTTTTGTTTTCCTCGATAAAGGGAATCGACTTGTTTTCCAAAAAGATCCTGCCATTTTGAAGTTTCTTGGGGCGTGCTCGCCCAAGCCTTTGTCTTTTTTCCAACCACAACAGCTTCCAGCCAGGAATTAAAAAAATTTCCACGAGTTCCTGAATCCTTCCTCCGGGAGGATTTTTTGCCGCCCATCGATTCACGGATCCCACCGAACCCGTCGAGAACGGCCGAGTCAGGGCCTGTTCCGATTCAGGACCTTATATTTCGGAAGCCCCTTGGAGGCAACGATCAGGCAAACCAAAGAGCGAATCCGCCGGGAGATTCTTCGGCGGCGGAAGGCTCTGGAGGATGAAACCGTGAGGCGCAAGAGCCTCGCCATCGGCCAGCGCCTGGAAGCGTTGGCAGAATATGAACGAAGCGCGTCCGTGCTTTTTTACCTGTCCCTGCCGGGGGAGGTTCGGACCGATGAAATGATTGAGCGGGCGATGGCCGCGGGGAAAAAAGTGTTCGTTCCCTGGGTCGACCGCCACCACCGGCGCCTGAAGCTCTCCGAGCTCCCGGGGCTGGATGTGGACTTTGACATCAGCTCGTTCGGGATCCGGGAACCGGCCCAATCCTGGCGAAAAGAAGCGCCCGCTGCGGCGATCGAGTGCGTGGTCACCCCCGGGCTGGCCTTCGACGCCCGGGGCGGCCGGCTGGGGTTCGGCGTCGGCTATTACGACCGATTGTTCGGCGAACTCCCGGAGACGGCCCGCCGAGTGGCCGTGGCGTTCGATTTTCAAGTGATCGATTCCGTCCCGCAAGACGAGTCGGATGTGCCGGTTCACACCATCGTTACCGAGACCACAACGATAAACTGCTGAAATCAAAAAACAGGGCAGTTTGCGAAGCCTATAGAGAGAGGGAAGCGAGATGCACATATTTTTCACGATAAAAGTCAATTTCATCACCCTATTGATCGGGATGTTCGGGTCCCTGGTCTTGGGGTATGTGGTGGGGTATTTCATCCGGAAGATCTTTTCCGATTACCAGATCAAAGAAGCGGAAGAATTGAGCAAGAAGATCATCCAGGAGGCGGAAAAAGAGGCCGAAACCCTGATGAAGACGGCGCAGATCGAGGCCAAGGAAAAGCATCTGGCCGCCAAGGCTTCTCTGGAAAAAGAGATCCAGGACAAGCACGATGAACTCCGGGAACAAAAACACCAGATCCAGAAGAAAGAAGACGACGTTCGCAAATTCGCGGAGAAAAACCGGGAATTGAAAAAAGAGCTGGAAGGGAAGAGAAACCAGTTTGTGGAGCGCGAAGAGGCCCTCAAGCAGGAGCAATCGAAATACGAAAGCCTGGTCCAGGAGGAGGTCAAGCGGCTGGAAATCATCGGCGCTTTCACCGCGGAACAAGCCAAGGAAGAAATCAAAAAGAAGGTGATCGACGAGGCCAAGCGGGACGCGGCCCGGGAAGCGAAACAAATCGAAGAACGGGCCAAGGGGCGTGCCGAAGAAGAAGCCCGCCGAATGATCACCATGGCGGTGCAGCGGCTGGCGTCCGATCACGTGGCCGAAAGTACTGTGGCGGTGGTCGAGTTGCCCAACGATGAAATCAAGGGACGCATCATCGGCCGGGAAGGCCGGAACATCCGGGCGCTGGAGCAGTGCACCGGCGTGGACCTCATCATCGACGACACGCCGGGGGCGGTGGTGCTCTCGGGATTCGACGCCATCCGGCGCGAGGTGGCCCGCCGGTCGCTCGAAAAACTGACGCAGGACGGGCGCATCCATCCCGGCCGCATCGAGGATGTGGTCAACAAGTGCAAGAAAGAGGTGAGCCAGCAGATCCGGGAATCGGGAGAACAGGCCATCCTGGAGGTAGGCATCGACAACATTCATCCCGACCTGATCACCCTTCTGGGCCGGTTGAAGTACCGGACCAGTTACACCCAGAACGTGTTGGAGCATGTGAAGGAAGTCGCCCTGATCTGCGGACACCTGGCCTCCGAACTGGGGTTGGACGAGCAGCTGGCCAAACGCTCCGGCCTGCTCCACGACATCGGCAAAGCCATCGACCATCATACCGATGGCACCCACACCCAGTTGGGCGTGGAGGTGGCCAAGCGGTACAATGAGCACCAATACGTGATCAATTCCATTGCCGCGCACCACGAGGACGTGGAACCGGAATCCCTTTACGCGGTGCTGGTGGCCGCGGGAGACACCATTTCCGCCTCCCGGCCGGGCGCGCGTCGGGAAATGCTGGAAACGTACGTCAAGCGGATGACCAAGCTGGAGGAGATCGGCGATTCCTTCAAGGCGGTGGAAAAGACCTATGCCATCCAGGCGGGCCGGGAGGTGCGCATTGTCGTGCTCCCCGAGGACATCAGCGACGAGGAGTCCAGCCTGCTGGCCCGGGAAGTGGCCAAGCGGATCGAGAAAGAGGTGACGTATCCCGGGGAGATCAAGATCACCGTGGTCCGCGAACGCCGGTTCACGGAATTTGCCCGGTAAGGGACGCATGGTCAATTTACTCTTCATCGGGGATGTGGTGGGCAAACCCGGCCGCCAAGCGTTGTCCCGGGAACTCGCCCGGTTGCGGGACGAACATGGCGTCCACCTCTGTGTGGCCAACGCCGAGAACGCCGCCGGGGGGTTCGGTTTGACGGCGGAAATCGCCAATCAGTTGTTCGGTNNCCACGGGCAATCACATATTTGACAAGCGGGAAATCATTGACCATCTTTCCCGGGAGACGCGGATTCTTCGTCCGGCCAATTATCCTAAGGACACCCCCGGGATCGGCAGTTTCCTCGCCAACGGGGGCAATGGCTGTCGCATCGGCATCCTGAACTTGATGGGTCGGGTGTACATGGACACCATCGACTGCCCCTTCCAAAAGGCCGACGAGGAAGTGGAAAAATTGCGGCAGGTCACCCCCGTCATTTTCGTCGATATGCACGCGGAGGTGACCTCCGAAAAAGTGGCGATGGGGCAGTATCTGGACGGTCGGGTCAGCGCGGTGGTCGGTTCCCACACCCACGTTCAGACCGCGGACGACCGGATCCTCCGCCAGGGGACGGCCTACCTCACCGACGCGGGCATGACCGGCCCCTATAATTCCGTCATCGGGATTCATACGGAAACGGCCATCCGCCGGTTTCTCACCCGGCTGCCCCGGCGCATGGAAACGGCGTCCGGTGAATCTTTCGTGCAGGGGGCGGTGGTGAGCATCGACGAAAACACCGGAAAAGCCGAAAAAATTTTACGAATTCAAACGCCGCCGGCGTGACGGGGCCGGGTCGGGTCAAAACCTTGAGCGCGTAAACTCCGGGGTCTCCGCCAGCCGGTCCCCATCCTTCATCCCATTCCCAAGGTCGTATGGAAGATTCAGGGCAACTGATCAAACAGAGGCACGAAAAACTCCAGGAACTGCGGCAGCAGGGCGTCGAACCCTTCGTCCACCGGTTCCAGGTGGACGCGCGGATCGGCGAGTTGTTGCACGCCCATTCGGAGCGGTCCAAAGAAGACCTGGAGGAGCGGGCCATCGCGTGCACCGTGGCCGGGCGCATCATGACGCGCCGGAAACACGGAAAGATCACCTTCGTCCACATCCAGGACGCCACCGGCCAGATCCAGGTTTACGTTAAAAAAGACGATATCGGCGCCGAGGAATACCAGGCCTTCACCAAGTTCGATCTCGGCGATTTCATCGGCGTGCAGGGCAAGGTGTCGAAAACCAAAACCGGGGAATTGACGGTGTTCGCCGACCGGATTACCCTGCTGTCCAAATCCCTGCGGCCCCTTCCGGAAAAATGGCACGGCCTCAAAGACATCGAGCTTCGGTACCGGCAGCGGTACGTGGACCTGATCGTCAACCCGGAGGTCAAGCAAGTCTTCGTGTCCCGCAGCAAGATCATCCAGGCGATCCGGAATTTTCTCAACGACCGGGGCTACCTGGAAGTGGAAACGCCGATGATGCAGTCCATCCCCGGCGGCGCCACCGCCAAGCCGTTCAAGACGCATCACAACGCGCTGGACATGGACCTCTACCTGCGCATCGCGCCGGAGCTGTACCTGAAGCGGCTGGTCGTCGGCGGGCTCGACCGCGTTTATGAGATCAACCGCAACTTCCGCAACGAGGGCATCTCNNAACGCCGATGATGCAGTCCATCCCCGGCGGGGCCACGGCCAAGCCGTTTAAAACCCACCACAATGCGCTGAACATGGAATTGTATCTGCGCGTCGCGCCCGAACTGTACCTGAAGCGGCTGGTCGTCGGCGGGGTGGAGCGGGTGTACGAGATCAACCGAAATTTCCGCAATGAAGGCATTTCCACGGAACACAATCCCGAATTCACCATGCTGGAGTTTTAC
>JABAHQ010001148.1_pt3 | contig 39211 bp, 42 predicted proteins | sample 7062091 | NCBI WGS metagenome assembly JABAHQ01 (sample SAMN14534359, study PRJNA622989) | marine sediment metagenome | biome: marine biome [ENVO:00000428]; feature: marine pelagic biome [ENVO:01000023]; material: deep marine sediment [ENVO:00002113] | place: India: Gulf of Kutch | collected... | reverse complement strand
AGCCAACCGCGAAGGCCGCACGGCCCGCGGCGACATCATCCCGGCCGACGAGGCCGTCGCCGGCACCGGTCTGAGCCGCGAGCAGGTTCGCGCCGAAGCCCTCCAGGCGCAGCGCAGCGGCCGCACGGCCCGCGGCGAGATCGTCTCGGTGGAAGCGGGCGCCTGAGCCTACGGCCGCAGCCCCGCCACCGCGGCGGCCGCGTCCGTGGCCAGGCGATCCAGCAGGTCGGCGTAGGCCTGCGCCTGGGCCTGCGGGGTGTCCGCCTCGGACGTCAATTCGTACTCGAGCCGCTGGGTGTTGACGCTGCGCGCGTCGGCGCCGTGNNTCCATGCGGTCGATCACCACCCGCAGGCCAGCAGCGGGTGACCACTCGGCGCACTGGCTTTCGCACAGGCGCCAGCCCGGCAGACGCGCGCGCAGCGCCGAGGCGAATTCGCGCGACATGCCCACCTCGATGCGCTCGGCCCAGAAGGTGTCGGGCCATTCGGCCAGGGTGCTGCCGTCGGTGCGGTAGCGCACGCGGCGCGAGACGAGGTACTCGGGGATGTCCAGGCGGGCCATGGCCAGCGTGCGGCCCTCGCGCGGCGCAGCGGTCGCCGGTGCGGGCGCGCTTGCCGTGGTGGGGCCCGGCAGGGTCAGCAGCGTGGGCGGGCGATCGGGTGTCGACACGCAGCCGGCGGCGAAGGCCGCGGTGGCCACCGTGAGCGCGAGGGCCGCGGCGCGGCGGTGGAGCGGGGTGGTGGTCATTCGCGTCGGTTCCCGAAAATGATGGCGTTGGGTTTTTCTTCCAGCAGCTCGCTGAAGGAGCGCAGCCCGCGCGCGGCCTGCGACAGGTCGCGCACGGCGGTCTCCAGGTCCGCGCGCAGCGGCGCGTCCGGCGCGGCGATGTCGGCCAGGCGGTCCATCGCCAACCGGGCGGACTGCGTGGCTTCGCGCGCGCCGACCAGCGCCTGCTGCAACTCGGGGCGCGCCTCGCGCACGGTCTGTTCGGTGCTCAGCGACAGGCGCTCGATGGACGCCAGCGTGTTGGTGGAACTGGCCTGGAGCTGGCGGATGGCCTCGGTCGCCGCCGCGAGCGTGTGACGCGACGCCACTGTTGTCTGCCTGAGTTCGGATGAAGCCTCCGTCAGCGCGGACTGAACGCCGCCCAGCGTCTTTTGCACGGCCACCAGGGTCTTGCGCATCTCCTCCGCGGTGGCCCGCATCTCGCTCACCGTCTCGCGCAGCGGCAGCTCGGCCACCTGTTCGATCAGCGGGCCGAAGCGGTCCTGCAGCGCGGGAATCTCGGGGTGGCGCGAGGCGCCATGCAGCTTCGCGGGCGTCTGCGGCTCGAAGTCGAGCTCCACCGCCTTCTGGCCGGTGACGATGCTTTCGGACACCAGGCGCGCGCGCAGTCCGCGCTGGACCAGGGTCGATATGTCGCCGCCGGCGCTGGCGAGCGTGGAGGCCCGCAGTTTCATCACCACCGGCACGGTGGTGCGCAGGGTGTCGGCGTTGACGCGGATGCCGATCTCGGTGACCTCGCCGATGGCCACGCCGCGAAAGGTGACCGGCGCGCCCACGTACAGGCCGCTCACGTTGTCCTCATAGAAGACGGTGGCCTTGCTCTGATCGCTGAACCAGTCGCTGCCGCTGAGCCAGAAGATGCCGGCCAGCACGATGAAGAGGGCGGCGGCGACGAAGCTGCCGATGAGAAGGGCGTGGCGTTTCATGCGGGGTCTCCAGGCGCGGGCGGCGCTGGCGGGTCGGGGAGCGCTTCCCTTCGCAGGAAGGCATCGACCGTGGGATGGACGCGGGTCTTCACGAGTTCACTCGGGCGGCCGTGCGCGATCGGCCGCTTGCTGTCCGCGTCGAGGAATATGCCGTCGTCCGCGATGGCGAACAAGCTGGGCAGTTCGTGGCTGACGAACACCACCGCCGCGCCCGTGCGCTCGCGGATGTCGAGGATCAGGTCGTCGAGCCGGCGCGAGCTGATCGGGTCCAGGCCCGCCGAAGGCTCGTCGAGAAACAGCAGGGGTGGCTCGGAGGCGATGGCGCGCGCCAGCCCCGCGCGCTTTTTCATGCCGCCGCTGAGGCTGGCCGGCAGCTTGTCGGCGGCATCGGCCATGCCCACCCATTCCAGCACCTCGCGTGCGCGGGCCTCCTGCTGCGTACCGTCCAGCGAGGTCTGTCGCGCCAGGGCCAGGCAGACGTTCTCCAGCACCGTCATGGACGACCAGAGCGCCGCGCTCTGGAACAGCATGCCGAACCTCAGGCGCATGGCCTCGCGCTCGGCGTCGCTGGCGGCCCAGTAGTCCGCGCCGCCGTGCAGCACCCTGCCGCTGGCGGGCGGCAGCAGGCCCACCAGGTGCTTGAGCAGGGTGCTCTTGCCGCAACCGCTGCCGCCCATCACGGCGAAGATGCTGCCGGCCTGCACCTCGAAGGACACCTCGCGCTGGATCAGCTTCTCGCCGAAGCGCATCTCCAGGTTATGCACGCTCAGCAAGGCCATTCAGATCCCCAGCGTGTTCGCCACCAGCGCGAACACGGCGTCGATGACGATGATGGCCACGATGCTGGTGACCACCGCGCCCGTGGTGGCCACGCCCACGCCGGCGGCGTTGCGCTGCGCGTACAGCCCGTGGTAGCAGCCCACCATGCCGATGAGCGCACCGAACACCAGCGACTTGGCCGCGCCCAGGCCCAGGTGCGTCCAGGCGAGCGCGTCCGCGGTGCGGTTCATGTAGGCCGCTGGCGAGAGATCGAGCATCACCGAGGCCACCACCATGCCGCCCACCAGGCCCGCGAGGCAGGCGAACACGAAGAGCAGCGGCATCATCACCAGCAGCGCCGCCACGCGCGGCAGCACCAGGAAGTCCATGGCCGGCAGACCCAGCACCTCCAGCGCGTCCACCTCCTCGTTGGTCTGCATGGTGGCCAGTTCGGCCGCGAAGGCGGCGCCGGTGCGCCCGGCGATGACGACGGCGGTGATGATGGCCGCCATCTCGCGCGCCACCGAAATGGCCACGAGATCGGCCACGTAGATGCCGGCGCCGAACTTGAGCAATTGCACGGCGCCCACAAAGGCCAGGATGGCGCCCACGAGGAAATTGACCAGGCAGACGATGCCCACGGCGCGGGCGCTGGTGTCGGCCAGCACGCGCGCCGCGTCCTGCGCGCGGTAGCGGCGCCGCCCGCCCAGCGCGGCGCCGGCCGACAGCAGCACCTCGCCAAGGAAGGTGAGCGGCCGGCGGGCGAAGGCGAGCGGGGGCTTCAGCAAGCGCGGGTCTCCCGGCCCACGGGGGTGGCAGCGAAATGGGCTGTCATCCGGCGCATCTTATGCAGTCCACCGGAAACAACCAATCACGCCTTCACCGCAGCGCGGGTGGAGCCGGCTCCCCATCATCCGCTGAGCGCGAAGGCGGCGTGGTAGCCGATCAGCCGACCGCGGTGCAGGGATGGCGTGCTCATTCGGTGCTCCTTGATTCGATGGCCTTGGGGCGCGGGCAAGCGCCATGCCCGCTCGCACGGTACCCGGTTCAGGGCCGCCGCAGCATCCCCAGGGCGTGCAGGGTGTCGATCAGCGTGCGCAGCATCCACGCGGCGAGCCGCTCGGGCCAACTGCCGGTGGGGCCCTGCGGCGCGGCCACGGGCGGCCGCCGCCCGGCCTCGCGCGCGCCAAAACCCAGCCGTTGCAAGGCGGCGCTTTCCGTCGCGCTGGGCGCGTGGCCGGGGCCGAACACGAGCTCCAGCCGGCGCACGCCCCGCGCGTGCAGGGCCTCCATGAGCGGCACCAGCGCAGTCCGCTCGGGTCGCCAGAACACCGCCTCGCGGGCGTGGCGCGGGGTGTCGAGGACGATGAGCACCTCGTCCCGCGCCGAGGCGTGGGGCAGGCAGTCGCGCCAGTCGCCGCCGTCCACCACCGCGTGGTCCAGGCCCCGAGGCTGGTGCGCGAAGGCGCGCGTGCAGAGCACCTTGACCGGCACCGCCCCGACCTGGCCCAGCCGCTCGCGCAGCACGGCGGCGCCCGCGCGGCCGACGGCGCCGATCACGAGCACGCGCGAACGGGGCGGTGGCTGGCGCATCGGGTCGAGGTGATCAGGAAGGGAAGGGCGCCGCGAGCGCGAACCANNGAAGGCGCCGTCGAGCAGGCCCGCGAGCAGGAAGACCTTGGGTTGCAGGGCCTCCATCATCTCCGGCTGGCGCGCCGAGGCGTCGAGGTAGCGGCTGGCCATGATGCCGATGCCGATGCACGAGCCGAGGGCGCCCAGACCGATCATGTGGCCGACGGCGAGGGGGAGTTGGGAGAGGTCCGACATGTGAGGCTCCTTGGTGTTGATGGGCTCACTGTGCCGGCAGCCCAGCGCGAAAGCCATGACCCGGGAGGTCATGGTGTTGACGATCGGGTCTCCCGAACCTCGGACAGCAACTCCGGGTGCCTGTCGAGCACCCTCAGGAGCTTCACCAGGGCAACGGGAGGTCGAATCGTCCCCGACTCGTACCGGGAAAATGCGTTCACGCCGCCGCCGAAGATTTCGGCGGCGTCTCGCTGCGTCAGCTTGAGCTTGTGGCGCACCTGGGCGATGTAGTCAGGCGATACGTAGGACGCGTTGACCTCACGCTGAAACGCCATCATGGCCGCGCTCACGCGATCACTGCCCGCCGTGTCGAGGACCGCTTCTCCGCAGGCGGGGCAGAAGTCGCCCGAGACCGCTGCAATGGTTGTTGCCTGTCCCTTGTAGGTGTAGGGCATGTCCCTGGAGTCGTGGACCAGTTCCGCACCACCACATGCCGGGCATTTCATGGTCAGAGCTCCTTGAAAGAAACGATCAGCACGTCGTCGACGACGGTGAGCTTGAGGTAGACCTTGCCCCCAAGGCGTGCGTGGTCGGTACACGTCCTGCCAGATCGTGTGGTCGGCATGGGCGGTCATGCTCTTGTAGAAGTCCGACGGGCTCAAGGCGAGCACGACGGAGCACATGTCGGCGAGCGTGCCGCAGCCCATGTTGGCGGCGCCACCCAGCGCGCTGAAGGTCGCTCTGATGGCGCCGGATCTGACCAACCGGTGAATCTGGCTCAACTTGCAATGGGGCGTGCGCTTCTCCATGCAAGCAGATTACCAACTTGGTTATATTTTTACCATTTTGGTTGTTTGACGCAAGCCGTCAGCGCCCCCGCCCCCACCCCAGCCACACGCAGGCCCCGGTCACCGAACCCAGGCACAGCCACGACACCCAGTCCCACGGCCCGTCGCCCAGCAGCGCCGTGACCAGGCCGATCGCCGAGGCCAGCGCGATCACCACCGGCCACGCCCACACCGGGCCCAGCGCATTCCACAGGGCTTTCATGGATGGGTCGCTTCACGGTTCAGGTTCGGGGCTTCACGGCCGGTCAGGGCCCGCGGCAGTTCGACCGCATCGGCGCTGCCGGTCACGCCGCGCCGCAGCCACAGGTACAGCCCGCTGCCGAGCACGATGATGGTGAGGATGTCGAGCACGGCCCAGAGGATCTGCATGGGCCGCCCGCCGTAGTCGCCGAAGTGCAGCGGCTGCGAGATGAGCAGGCCGGTGAGGTACCAGGGCAGTTCACGGCTGTCGGTCACCTGCCCGGTCACGGCGTCCACCAGCACGGGCTTGAACAGGCGCGAGTTCAGCGGATCGGTGCCGCGCATGAACACGCCGTAGTGGTGCGGGCTGGTGAACAGCGTGCCGGGAAAGGCCACGAAGCCCACCTTCATGGATGGCTCCAGCGCCACCGCGGCCGACACCGCCGCCTGCAGTGAACCCAGCCGATCCCGATCCAGCGGCGGCTGGCCGCGGTAGGGCGCCACCATCTCGGCCATCTGGTCCGTCTGCCAGTAGCGCACCAAGAGATCGGCCCAGGTGTTGATGACGCCGGTGGCGCCGACCACGAACAGCCAGGTCAGCGTCACGATGCCCAGCAGGTTGTGCAGGTCGAGCCAGCGCACGCGCGAGGAGCGGTCGCGCCGCACCTCGCCGAAGCCGAGCTTGCGCATGAAAGGCGCGTACAGCACCACGCCGGAGACGAGGGCCACCAGCAGCAGCAAGCCCATGAAGCCCAGGAACAGCGTGCCGGGCAGGCCGGCGAACAGGTCCACGTGCAGCGAGAACATGAGGTGCATGAAGCCGCTGTCCAGCGGCGGCTGGCCCAGCGCCTCGCCGGTGCGCGCGTCCACGGCCACCTGCTTGAGGCCAGAGTCCGACAGCGGCGTGTCCGACAACGTGACGTACCAGACGCGGTCGTCGTCCTCTTCCTGCGAGACGTACATGCCGCCCTTCTCGGGGTGTTCGGCGATGGCGATCTCCAGCACGCGGTCCAGGCTGATGCGCGGCGCGTCGGCCGCCATCTCGGGCGCCTCGATCTCGGTGCCCAGCAGGTGGCCGATCTCGTGGTGGAAGATGAGCGGCAGGCCGGTGAGGCACAGCAGCAGCATGAACACGGTGCAGACCAGGCTGCTCCACTTGTGCACCCAGGACCAGGCGCGAAGGGCTCGCGGGCTGGGCATCAGAAGTCCACGCTGGCGCTGACGACGAAGGTGCGCGGCGCGCCAAGCACCAGGTAGCCCGCGCCGGGGAAGCCGCCGGCCGAGGCCCAGTAGCCCTTGTCGGTCAGGTTCTCGACGCGCGCGCGCAGGGTGAGCAGGCTGCCGTTGAACTCGGTGAGGTAGCGCGCGCCCACGTCGACGCGGTTCCAGGCCGGCAGCGCCTGCGTATTGGCCGCGTCGGCGTATTGCTTGCCGGTGCGGATGAGGCGGGCGTCCAGCGTGAGGCCGCGCGCGACGGGCAGGTCCCACTCCACGCCGAGGTTGAGCTGGTGCCCGGGCACGCCGATCGCGTCCTTGCCGTCGTTCACGCCGCCCTGGGTGCGCATCTGCTTCGCGTCCAGCAGCGTGAGGCCGCCGAGCACGCGCACCGACCGCACGGGCGCGCCGTAGACGTTGAACTCCAGGCCGCGGTTGCGCTGCTCGCCGAACACGCCGTACACATTGTTTTCCACGTAGGCGCTGGGTTTGCGCAGAGAGAACAGCGCGACGCTGGCCCCGATGCCGCCGCCGTCGTACTTGGCGCCGATCTCCTTCTGTTTGGAGACGTAGGGCGCGAAGATCTGGCCCGCGTTGACGATGCCGACGCCCGAGGCCGTGTCGCCCTTGACCAGGCCTTCGGCGTAGTTGGCGTAGAGCGACCAGGCGCGCGACGGCTTGACGAGCAGCCCCAGCATCGGCGTGGTGCGGCTCTCGTCATAGTGCGATTCCTGCGCGCCGCTGNNTCTGGCGCCGCAGGCCCAGCGAGAGCCGCACGTCGCCGTCGAGGAAAGACAGCGTGTCGGCCACGGCCAGGCTGGAGGCGCCGAGGCGCTCGGTCACCAGCGGGTTGGCGAGGTCGCCGCCGAGGAAGAAGTTGGCCGCGGGCGCGGCCACCGGCGTGGGCTGGTAGAGGTTGCTGGCGATGCCACCGAAGGGCGAGAACGCATAGGCATTGCGCGCGCGCGACTTGAAGGTGGCGGCCGAGAGCATCAGTTCGTGGTCGATGCCGCCCGTGCGCCAGCGGCCGCGCACGCCGGCCTCGGCGGTCTGCACGGACTCCTTGCGCACGTTGTCGAAACGCTCGGCCGTGGTGTTGCCGGCGGTGTCGGCGAGCGTGGGATTGGACAGCACGTTGTCCTCGTCGCCCTCGCGTGCGCCGAAGGCGGCCCAGGCCACCACCTGGTCGCTCAGGTCCACCTCGGCGCGCACCGTGCCGAAGACGTCGCGGCCGTCGGAGCGGGTCCAGGGCTGCGCGAAGTTCTTGCTCGGGTCCGGGGCCTCGGCGATGGGCAAGCCGGTGCCCGGCGTGACACTGGGGCGCGGTTCGCGCAGGCGGTGGTCCTGGAAGCCCAGGTCGGCCGAGAGGCGCAGGCCGCGGCCGCGCCAGTCCAGGCCCAGCGCCGCGACGTCCAGCGTCTGCTTCTCGCCATCCACGCCGGTGCCGCCGTCGCGCCGGGCCAGGTTCAGGCGCAGGCCGGTGGCCTGATCGGGGCCGAAGCGGCGCGCCAGGTCGGCCGCCAGCGAGACCTGCCCGCCCGTCTGCACGCCCGCGGTGACGCGGCTCAGCGGCTCGTTGGGCGCGCGCTTGGGCACCACGTTGATGAGGCCGCCCAGGCCACCGCCCGCGCTGCTGCCGGGGCCGGCGCCGCCGACGAATGCGTTGGCGCCGCGCAGGATTTCCACGCGCTCGATGAACTCGGTGGCCATGAACTGGCGCGGCACCAGTCCATAGAGGCCGTTGTAGGCCACGTCGTCCGAGAACACCGGCAGGCCGCGGATGTTGTAGACCTGCTGGAAGTTGCCGAAGCCGCGCGCGGCGCGCACCGAAGCGTCGTTGAGCAGCACGTCGCCCACGCTGCGCGCCTGCTGGTCCTGCATGAGTTCGGCGGTGTAGCCGGTGGTGGAGAAGGGCGTGTCCATGATGTCCTGGTTGCCCAGCACGCCCACGCGGCTGCCGCGCGCCACCTGGCCCCCGGCGAAGGGCGCGCTCAGGCCCTCGGCGGAGGCGTCGGCGTTGGCTTTGACCGTGACGGTGGACAGGGTGCCGCCGCTGGGCTCGGTGGACGGTGCGGGCGGCACCTGCGCGTGCGCGGCGGTGGCGAGCAGGGTGGCCAGGGCCAGCGCGTTCGGTCGAGGCGCGAAAGATGGGGTGTAGCGCTTGTTCATGGAGGGTCTCGGAAGCGGGGGAATGCGGTGGGCGGCATCAGGCCGGCCGGCGCGACAGCCACATGGCCAGGCCACAGGCCGACAGCGCCAGCAACATCACCCACACCAGCACGGCCATGCTGGGGTGGTCGGCGGCCAGGCACAGGCCGAGCGAGGCCGCCAGCGCAAGCGCGCCACCCGCGCGCAGGCGGCGCTGCAGGGTGGGCGACAGCGGGGCGTGGGCGCCGGCCACCTGCGCCCAGTGCGCGGGCAGGGCCAGCGCGAACAGCGCCATGCCAGCCAGGGAGGCCAGTGCGGCCAGCGCAAGCAGAGCGGCCTCAGACATGGGCGGCCTCCTCGGCGGGCAGGTGCGTGGTGGGCGGGGCCGGCGCAGGGGCCGCGCGCTCGCGCCGCGCCAGCCGGCGCGCCGCCCAGGCCGCCAGGCCGGCGGTGGCCAGCAGCGCCAGGTCGACGCCGGCCACCGGCCAGTAGCGGAACAGCGTTTGGCCCAGGTGGTCGCCCGTGGTGGCCCAGTTCAGCAGCACGGCCAGCGGGCTCAACACGGCGATGGCCCAGCACTGCTCGCGCCAGGCTGGCGACAGGCGCGCCCGCGCCACCGGCGCGCTGCGCCAGAAGGCGTGCGCGGTGGCCAGCAGCCAGGCCAGCCAGAACGCCAGGCGTTCCCACGCGCCCTTGTCCGCCAGTTCGGCGGGCAGCACGCGGTTGGCGATGAGGATGGCGGCGGTGGCGATCAGCGTGCCGGTGATGGTGCTGACGGCCAGCGCGTCCACGACGCGGCTGCCCGCCACGCCCTGCTGCGCGTGCTGGCGCTTGCGTTTCTCGACGAAGAACAGGAAGCCGGTGGCGATGCAGATGCAGCCAAGCAGGCCGCCGAACACGTAGAGCCAGCGCAGCAGCCAGTGCTCGAAGTGCTGCAGGTGCAAGCCGGTCAGGAACTCCTCGATGCCGTGCGGCACGGTGGGCGCCGGCTCCTCGCGCAGCACCTCGCCGGTGCTGCCCTTGAAGTGCACGGCCTGGCCCACCAGGGCCACGCGGTCGCTGCCGGCGCGGTAGATGCTCACGTAGCTGTTGGCGTCGCCCACGTGGTGCACCTGCAGGAAGCCCACCTGGCCGGGCATGCCGCGCGCGTCCCAGCGGCGCTTGGCCTCCTCCACCATCGCGTCCACCGAGGCCAGGGGCGCGGCCACGCCCGCGCGCTCGTGCGGCAGGCCGGTGGCGGCGGCCTCGGCCACCGCGTGTGCCTGCGCCAGCGGGCGCAGCATGGTGTCGGACACCGGCAGGTAGTAGAAGGCCGCGAAGATGACCAGGCCCGTGAAGGCGAAGAAGAAATGGAAGGGCAGGGCCACCACGCCGGTGAGGTTGTGCAGGTCCAGCAGGCTGCGGCGCGGGTTCTTGCCCGGGCGGAAGGTGAACAGCTCGGCGAACACCTTGCGGTGCATCACCAGGCCCGTGACCAGCATGGCGAGCATGGTCAGCGCCGCCAGCGCCACGATCCAGAAGCCGATGAACTTCCACTCCAGGTGCAGGCTGTAGTGCAGCGGGTAGAAGAACTCGCTGCCGATCTTCTGCTGGCCCTCGCGCAGCATCGCGCCGTTGCGCGGGTCGATGGTGGTGTCGCCGTGGATGTGGTTGTGGCCCAGCGGGTCCTTCGGCTGCGGCACGCGAAAGCCCACGCCCATGGCCAGCACCGGGTCGCGGTGCGTGGTGTAGGCCCAGAACTCGTCCGCCGGCAATTGCAGGCGCGGGGTCATGGGGCCCTGGGCGCTGTCGTGCAGCAGCGGCATGTTGGCCGCGTAGTCCACTTCGTCGGGTTCCACGCGCTGCAGGATGGGCAGCAGCACCTGGTCGAAGGAGGGCATGGGCTGCGGCTCGAAGCGCGTTTCGGGGATGGCCCAGCGGTCGAACTCGCGGTCGAACACCGAGAGCGAACCGAAGAAGAACACGACCACGAGCACGAAGCCCAGCACGAGGCCGAACCAGGTGTGCAGCCAGGTCATGGAGAGGCGGAAGTTGGACAGCATGGCCGGCTCCTAGGTCAGTTGTTGCTGCAGCAGCCAGGCGGCGCCGGTCATGCCCGCGCCGCCCAGGCCCAGCACGGCCCACACGCGCGCCAGGCTGCGCGCCGCGAAGGCCCAGAGGAAGACGGCGAGGAAGACCAGGAAGGCCAGCAGCATCAGCACCGTGTGGGCCTCGTGGTAGTCCACCCCCAGCGCCACCAGCCCGGTGATGCCGAGCGTGGTGACGCCCCAGGTGAAGGCGTAGCCGCCCAGCAGACTGGCCGCGATGCGGCCGAAGACGTGGGCCGTGGATGGCGCGGTGGTGGCGTTCATGGGGGCTTCCTTGGGGGTGGACGATCTGGTGGTCACCAGCGGTAGTCGGCGGTGAGGATCACCTTGCGCCGGCTGCCGAACCAGCAGTCGCCGCGTGCCAGGCAGACGGCGATGTAGTCCTCGTCGGCCAGGTTGTTCACGTTCAGCGCGAAGCGCCAGGGGCCGGTTTCCCAGGCGGCCATGGCGTCGAACAGCGTCACCGAGGGCACGAAGACCTGTCCCGTGCCATCGCCCACCTGTCCGACGTAGCGTGCGCCCGCGCCCAGCGACAGGCCGGGGATGCCAAGGTCGCGGAAGTCGCGCACGGCCCAGAAGGAAGCCATGTGCTTGGGGATGCCTTCGAGCTGCTCTTCGGGGAAGGCGAGATTGCCGCCAAAAGCCGAGGCGCTGGCGCGCGCGTTGGTGTAGGTGTAGCTGGCTAGGTACTGCCAGGCGCCCGCGCGGGCCTGGCCTTCCAGTTCCACGCCCTTCACGCGCGAGTTGCCGATCTGCTTGCTGAAGCCGAAGTTGTCGGGGTCGTCGCCCAGGCGGTTCTTTTCCTTGAGCGAGTACACGGCGGCCGTGGCCTGCATCGGCAGCGTCTGCGACTGCCACTTCACGCCCACTTCCACCTGCTCGCCTTGCTTGGGTTTGAAGACCTGGCCGAAGGCGTCGGTGCCGGCGACCGGGTTGAACGACTCCGAGTAGCTCGCATAGGGCGAGACGCCGGGCATCACCTCGTAGACCACGCCCAGGTTGACGCTGGTGGCCGAGTCGCGCTCGGTCTCGCCACCGACCGCGGTGTTGCGCACCTTGTCGTGGCGCACACCAGCGCGCACGCTCAGGCCGTTGTCGAACTTCATCTGGTCCTGCAGCAGCCAGCCCTGGCGGCGCACGCGCGTCTCGGTCGGCGTGGCGTTGCCCAGCGAGGGGCGCGGGAACGTGCCGTAGACCGGGTTGTAGACGTTGAGCGGGGTGCCATCGCCCGAGGCCGAGGTACGGCTGGTGTCCATGGTCGTCGCGTCCATGCCGAACACCAGCTTGTGCGTCACCCCGCCCAGTTGCCAGTCGCGCTTGAGCAGGACCTCGCCGGTGGTCAGGCGCAGGCCGTCGTCGTAGATGTACCAGGGGCGGTTGAGGTACTGGCCGTTGGCGTCGGCGCCGCCCGCGGCATTGCGGAAGCCGTCCCACCAGGCCACGTACATCGACTCCATCAAACCGTCCACGCGGTCGTGGCGCAACTGGTGGCTCAGGCGCCACTGGTCACCCAGGCCGATGTCGATCGCATAGCCCACGCGCTTGCGCGTGCCGCCGTAGGTGTCCCAGTCGGGCTCGCCCGCGAACAGGTCGCGCGGGATCGGCCCGTTGGGCGCGGGGTACAGCGTGCCGGCCAGCGGCAGGAAGGCGTTGGTGTTCTGGCTGAAGTCCTTCTGGTACTCGGCGTAGACGGTGTAGCTGTCCTGCGCGTTGGGCTTGAAGGTGAGCGATGGCGCCACGAAGGTCCGGTCGTCTTGCGCGAAGCGGATCTGCGTCTTGCTGTCCTTCTCCACCGCGACGAGGCGGTAGAGCAGCGTGCCCTCGGCATTGAGCGGGCCGGTGAGGTCGGCGTGCACCTCGCGCAGGGAGTCGTTGCCGATGCGCACGCCGACCTCGCGCCGCGGCGCGTCCAGCGGGCGCTTGGGCACCAGGTTGACGACGCCGCCCGGGTCGTTCTGGCCCGCGATGATGGACGAGGGGCCGCGCAGCACCTCGATGCGCTCGAAGTTGTAGGGCTCGGTGCGCACCACGCCGTAGTAGCCGGTGAGCGGCTCGCGCAGGCCGTTGTAGAGCAGGGTGGATTCTTCGCTGCCGCGCAGCGAGAACCAGTCACCGCGGTTGTCGATGCCGTAGAGCTCGTTGCGCACGCCGGCCGCGTAGCGCAGCGCCTCCTGCAGGTTGGGCGAGCCCTGGTCGCGGATCTGGTCGGCGGTGATCACGGTCACCGACTGCGGCGTCTCCTGCAGCGGCGTGTCGGTCTTGGTGGCGGTGGCGCTGCGCGTCGCGGCGTAGCCGCGCACGGGGCCGGTGGCGCTTTCCTGTTCCTTGGGCGCCGTCACGTTGACGGTGCCCAGCGTGGGCGCGGACTCGGGCGAGGACTGCGCGCGGGCCGTGGCGGTGGCCGAGAGGATGAGGGTGGTGACGGCGGTGGCCAGCAGCGTGCGCTGTGCGCCGCGGGCGGCCAGGGGCGGGCGGGTTCGGGTGTTGGGCATGGTTTCAGGGCGCTGCTTGCGCCCTGCACCACGCTGGCGTCAACAGCCACTCCGTTGGGGTGTCGAATCGGAAGTGGCTGGCTGAGCGGGCGCGGCGCGCCCCTTGGCTGGCTACGGACTTGCCTTTGCAGGCAAGCACCGGATTGTATGAGAATTATTCTCATTCATACAAATCCCTTACTCGCACTGGCAACCATTCGGACGGGGTTGCCTCGGTCATACAGATGGGCGACTGTGAGGGCCTTCCCGGGGGCGCCGCTGAACGGTCCGATGCTCTAATTTCTTCATGTTGAAGAAAGCGTGGTTCCGTTTCGGCCTCAGTCGCGCGCTGGGCGACCTGGGCATTCCCTCGAATACGGTGCCGTCGCAACTGCGCCAGGCGGTCATCGACCTGGGCCTGAGCGAAGGCTTCAACCCGCGCGAAGCCGCGCTCATCATCTACTTCCGCACCCCGGCCATGCGCCTGCTCGAGGTGCAGAAGGCGCAGGCCACCATCGCCGACTGGCAGATCAGCCAGGCGGTGCGTCAGGGTTACTTCGGCCGCGCGGTGCGCCAGGAATTCGCGCTGCCCGAGGGCTCGGGCGTGCGCGAAAGCCTGTTCCAGGATTCCTGAGCGCCGTCCCGCGTCAATGACCCAGGGCGGGCTGCGGTGTGGCCGAGGCCGGCAGGCCGAACACGCGGTCGAAGCCCAGGTTGAACACGTAGGTGTAGACCAGGAAGAACACGATCAGCCCCAGGTCCAGCACGAAGGCCTGCCACAGCGACACGCCCAGCCACCAGGCGAACAGCGGCACCAGCATCACCACCAGGCCGGCCTCGAAACCCAGGGCGTGCGCCACGCGCCGCGCCACGCCGCGGCCCTTGACGGCCTGGCGGGCCTCCCAGCGCTCGAACAGGGTGTTGTAGACGAGGTTCCAGACCACCGCGATGGCCGAGGCGGCGACGGCGGCGACGCTGGCGTGGCCCAGGCCGCTGTCGGACAGCAGGGCCAGCCCCGCGCTGGAGGCGGCGATGGCGAACAGCTCGTAGAGGGAGACGTAGACGATTTTTCGTTGGATGCCTTGCATGGCCGAGCCCCTTGAATGCGGCCCCCGCGGCGGACGGGCGGGGGCGATGGCGGGACTTTATGCGGGGTTTTCTGATGGTAAAAGTCAGATAATTTCAGAAAAACTGAAAGATCGAGGCGCCATGGCCTTCACCAGCGACAACCTGCGCACCTTCCTCGCGGTGCTCGACACGGGGTCTTTTTCGGCCGCCGCGCGCCAGCTCGGGCGTGTGCCGTCGGCGGTGAGCATGGCCATCGCGCAACTGGAGGCCGAGCTGGACCTGGTGCTGTTCGACCGCAGCGCGCGCGAGCCCCGGCCCACCGACGTGGCGCGCGCGCTGGAGCCGCAGGCGCGGCAGATCGCCGGCCAGTTGCGCCGCCTGGGCGCGCACGCCCAGGCCCTGCACCAGGGGCTGGAGCGCCAGCTCACCATCGCCATCGCGCCCGAGCTGCTGTCGGCGCCCTGGAGCCGCTCGCTGGCGGTGCTGGCCGAGGAATTCCCGGCGTTGCTGGTGGAGGTGCTGTCGGCGCCGCAGGCCGACGCCTTGCGCATGCTGCACGCGGGCGAGGCGCAACTGGCCCTGGTGTTCGAGCGCCCGGGCAGCGACGAGCGCGAGGGCTTCCAGGAGCTGGGCACCGAGCTGTTCGTGGCGGTGATCGCGGCCGACCACCCCGAGGCGCGTGCGCGCCAGGGCGCGCTGCAGCTCAACGACCTGATCGAGATCCGCCAGATCGCCGTCGCCAGCCGCGACCCGCGCGGGCGCGACCCGCGCATGCTGCTCTCGCGCCACCTCTGGCGCACCGACAGCCACCTGGCCACGCTGAGCCTGGTGCAGGCCGGTCTGGGCTGGGCCTACCTGCCGCGCCGGCTGATCGAGCCACTGGTGGCGGCCGGCGAGCTCACCGAAATCCGCTTCGGCAACATCAGCAACCAGTTGCGCCTGTGGGTGGACGTGGTGTGGAACGCGGAGCGGCCGCTGGGGCGGGGAGCGCAGCGCTTCATCGCGCTGATGCAGGCGCTCACGGCGGAGGGCCCCGGCCCGGGCTGAGACGGGGCGGCCCGGCGGCGCATCGCTCAAGAACGGCGGGCGCCGTCCGATACGAAGGGCAATCGATTCAACCGCCAGGAGTCCCCGTGGACGTTTCCCCCGCCGCCATGGTCCAGGCCGTCGTGGCCAACCAGCAGGCCGACGTGGCCCAGAAGGTGCAGCTCGCCATGCTGCGCAAGTCCATGGACATGGAAGGCAGCGCCGCGCTGGCGCTGCTGCAGGGCGTCACCGGTGCACTGCCGCTGGCCAACTCGGGCAGCCTGGGTACGCAGGTGAACGTGCTGGCCTGAACCCTCAGGCCTTCGCCACACGCCGCTCGCCGAGCCCGCCCGCCACCTCGGCCACCGTGTCGCGCAGCCAGGCGTGTCCGACGTCGTGGTCGTGGCGGCTGTGCCAGACGGCGCGCGTGGTGGCCTGGCNNGGCTGGCCGGGTAGGGCGGCTGGCGCATCACCAGCCCGGCGTCGCCGCGCGTGAGGGCGCGCGCCAGCGAGGCCGGCACGATGGACAGCATGTCGCTGTCGCGCAGCAGCGCCGGGATGGCGAGCGAGTGCGGTACGGTCACCCGCACGCGCGGCTGCACGCCCTGCGCGTCCAGCGCCTCGCGCAGCGCGCCACGGTCGAACATCTCCGACTGGCGCGCCAGCCCGCGCTCCAGGATGAAACCGTCCACCGCGCCTTCCTCCTGCCCGCCCACCGAGATCGTGACCAGCGGGTGACGCGAGAATGCCGCCAGCGTGAGCTTGCCGCGCGCCGCCGGGTGGTCCTTGCGCATGAGGATCGCCTCGCCCTGCGACATCAGCGTGCGCGCGCTCATGCGCGGCGGCACCTGCGAGAAGATGCCGATCGCCAGGTCGATGCGCCCGAGGTCGATCTGCTCGGCCAGGTCCAGCCGCGTGGACGGGCGGATCACGAGATCGACGCCGGGCGCGGCGCGCTGCAGCTTGCGCGACAGCGGTGCCACCAGCACGGCGGTGACGTGGTCGTTGGCCGCGATCACGAACCGGCGCTGCGATGCTCGCGGCGTGAACGGCCCCACATCCAGCGTGGCCTCGATGCGGCGCAGCGCGTCGCGCAGCGCGGGCGCCATGCGCAGCGCGCCACCGGTGGGCTGCATGCCGCGCCCGGTGCGCACGAAGAGCTCGTCACCCACCACCTCGCGCAGCCGCGCCAGCGCGTGGCTCACGGCCGACTGGCTCAGGTGCAGGCGCCGGCCCGCGAGCACCAGGTTGCGCTCCTCGAAGACCGCGTCGAAGACCTTGAGCAGATTGAGGTCCACCTTGCCGATGCTCATGCGTGTTCGCTCCGATATGAATGCCGTGCAACGAACCATTGCACAGAGAGCAGTTCCCTGCAACCCGCGATCGTCGCAGCATTCGGGTCAACGGACATCGGTCGCCGTTGAAAGCAGAGGACCCCATGAACACACTCTCCCGTCGCGCGTTCGCACAACTGCTGGCGGCCCTGCCCGCTGCCGGCGCCTCCTGGCCCTTGCTGGCCAACACCCCGGGCAAGATGCTCGTGGGCTACCCCGCCGGTGGCACGCTGGACACCACCGCGCGCCACCTCGCCGACGCGTGGCGGCGCGATGGCCGCACGTACATCGTCGACAACCGCGCCGGCGCAGCCGGGCGCATCGCCAACAGCCAGCTCAAGCGCGAAACCGCCGACGGCAACACCCTGCTGTGCACGCACACCTCGGCGCTCACCATCTACCCGCACGTCTACACCAAGCTCCAGTACGACGCCGATGCCGACTTCGTGCCGGTGTCTTCCGTGGTCACGGCGGGCTGCGCCTTCGCGGTCAGCGGCAACGTGCCCGCCAGCGTGAAGACCTTGCCGGAGTACGTGGCCTGGGTGCGCCAGACGCCCAACGCGGCCCTCTACGCCTCGCCCGCCGCGGGTTCGGTGGCGCACTNNTAAAACTGGAGCACATCGCCTACCGCGGGTCGGCCCCGGCCATGCAGGACCTGCTGGGTGGGCAGATCCCCGCGTACTTCGGTTTCGTGGCCGACTTCCTGCCCTACCTGCAGCAGGGCAAGGTCCGCATCCTGGGCGTGACGAGCGAGCAGCGCTCGCGCTTTCTGCCCAACGTGCCGACCTTCGGTGAGCAAGGTTTCGGCCAGATCCGCGGCGCGGAAACCTACGGCGTCTTTGCGCCACCCGGCACGCCGGCCGACACCGTCAACGCCCTGCACGCCGCCATCGAGAAGGCCAGTCGCGACGCCGCGCTGCGCGCCGGCTACGAGAAGGTGGGCCTGGAGGTGCGCACGCGCACGCCGAAGGAGTTCGCGGCCATGATCCGCCAGGAACGCGAGACCTGGGCGCCGGTGGTGCGCGCCTCGGGTTTCCGCATGGAGGAGTGAGATGAACCCCGACACCGACATCCGCGAACGCGAGGAACTCATCGAGTGCTGCCTGCCTTTTCTGGCCGAGGTGAAGGACATGACGGCGGGCACCGAGGTCGAGCGCTGGCTCAACGCGCAACGCGGCCCGGGCAGCGCGCTCTACGACACGCTCGCAAAACTGATCAAGCGGGGCGTGGCGGATGGCTGGGCGGCCAACGTCGAGATCGACGGGCCCATCTACCGCCGCAGTCGCCTGCTCGAACCCTCGGCGCGCACGCACCACTTCAGCATCACCGCCGTCTACATGGACAGCCGGGGCAACACGCAAGGTAACCCCGAAGGCAGCTACCGCGGGCAGTACCACGCGCACCCCTATGGCGAGTTCAACATGGTGATCCCCGTGACGCCGGGCGCCGCGCTGGCGGGCCCCAACGGCTGGTGCGAAGCGGGCTGGACCGCGCCGCCGCCCGGCAGCCACCACTACCCCGAGGCCAAGGACGGCGCGGTGATCGCGCTGTTCTTCCTGCCGGCCGGGCGCATCGCGTACCACCCGGCGCCGGAAGGGGATATGCGATGAGCTTTTCCATCGCCGACACCGCCGCCTGTCTCGACGGCCTGCTGCGCTCGCGCGGCTCGGTGCGCGCCTTCCGCGACGAGCCCGTGCCGCGCGAGACGGTGCTGGAGATCCTGCGCGTGGCCGGTCGTGCGCCGAGCAACTCGAACACGCAGCCCTGGCAGGTCTACGCGCTCGCGGGCGAGGCGATCCAGCGCCTGGAGGCCGCGATCACCGCGGTGTTCGACAGCGGCCAACTGCCGCCCCCGCACCACTTCCCGGTGCCTTTGCCAGACGAATACGGCGCGCGCCAGGCGGACTTCGCCGCGCGCTACTACCAGGCCCTGGGCATCGATCGCACCGACGCCGCGGCGCGCGCCCGCCAGACGCGGCGCAACTTCGGCTTCTTCGGCGCGCCGGTGGGCCTCATCTTCGCCATCGACGCTTGCCTGAAGCCGCACAGCTGGCTGGACCTGGGCCTGTACCTGCAGAGCGTGATGCTGGCCGCCCGCTCGCGCGGATTGGACACCTGCCCGCAGGTGAGCTTCGCGCCGTACCACGCGGTCATCGCGCCCGTGCTGGGTATGCCCGACGGGCAGGTGACGGTGTGCGGCCTGTCGCTGGGCTACCGCGACGAGCGCGCGGCGGTGAATGGGTTCGAGACACCGCGCCGGGACGTGAACGGGTTCGTGCGCACGATGGGTTTTTGAGGAAAGCCCCATTTCGTGGCTTTAAAGCCCCATAATGGGGCCATGTCCGCCGCCGACTTCCTCTTCACCCCCGCCATGCAGCGGGTGCTGGCCGCCACGCTCTCGCACCCCGAGCAGGCCTACACCATGCAGGAACTGCTGACGATGGCGGCATCCGGCCGGGGCAATACGCAGCGACAGATCGAGAAGTTGCTGGCCAGTGGGGTGCTGAAGGAAGAGCCTCGGCGCGGCCGTGTGAGAAGCATCAGAGCCAACACCGGGTTCTTTCTCTATCCTGAGTTGAGCAGCATCGCGCGCAAGTCGTTCGCACTCACGGAGCCGCTGGAGCGGGCGCTTCGCCCTTTCGCATCGGGCATCCATGAGGCCTTCGTCTTCGGCTCGGTGGCGAAGGGAACTGATACCGAACACAGCGATGTCGATCTGATCGTCGTCGGTACCGCGCCGCTGCTGGATGTGAGCGAGGCCATGCACCGGGTGGAAGGGGAACTCGGGCGCACGGTGCACCTTGGCCTCTATGAACCAAGCGAATGGCAGGCGCTGCTGGCCAACGATCCCGTCGTTGCTCAAATCGCGCAGGGGCCGCGACTGAACCTGGACGTGCATGGCGAGACCGACTGAATACGAGAACCTGATCAAGACCAGGGCCTTCGAGGCCGTGCAACCCACACCCGGCGCGGTGGCCGGTTACCTGAAGAACGCAAGCGACTACCTGGATGTCGCGAAAAGCCTGAATCCGGACAAGACGCTTCAAGTCTTCACCATGGCCTACGAGGGCTACTACGCCATCGTTCAGGCCATGCTCGAATTCCACGAGGTGCGCACGAAGGACTCGGGGCGTAACCTCGCCATCCTTCGGGTCTCTCAGGATCTGAAGCTTGGCCCGGGCGAGGTGGCGTTGGTGAGCAAGGCACACGAGCGGCGCAACAGCACCTCGTACACCTCGCCCTTTCCTCCCGTCTCGAGGGCCGAAGCAGCGACGATCGTCGCGATCCTCGACAAGTACTTGCCGCAGGCCTGTGCCTTCACAGGGCAAGCGCTACCGGGTTAGGCGTCGGCCCATCCCCCGCCCAGCGCCCGGATCAGCCGCACCGTTGCCTGCTGCTGCGCCGCTTCCACCCGCTGCGCCTGCCGGCGGTTGAGCAGCTCGTTGCGGCGCGCGTCCAGCAACTCGAGCTGGCTCACCAGCCCGTTGCGGTAGCGCGTTTCCGAGATGGCGCTGGCGCGTTGCGCGGCACTCACCGCGCGGCCTTGCGCCAGCGATTGCTCGTGCAGCAGGCGCAGGGAAGACAACTGGTCTTCCACCTCGCGCAGGGCGTTGAGCACCTGGCCGCGGTACTGCGCCGACACCGCGTCGAACTCGGCCCGTGCGTTCTGCACGCCGGCCTCGCGCCGGCCGCCGTCGAACAGCGGGAGCGAAAGCAGCGCGCCCACGCCCCAGGAGCGCGCGGACCACTGGAACAGCTCACCCAACTCCGGCGAGGCAAAGCCCGCCGCGCCGGTGAGCGACACGCGCGGGAACCAGGCGGCCTGGGCCACGCCCACGCGCGCCTGCGCGGCCAGCAGCGAGGCCTGCGCGGCGGCCACGTCGGGCCGGCGCGCGAGCACGGTGGCCGGCACGCCGGGCGGGATCACGGGCAGGGCGCGCGCCGTGGCGGTGGGGGCCAGCGAGAAGCCCGAGGCGGGCTCGCCCAGCAACACGGCCAGCGCGTGTTCCAGCTCGGCGCGCACGCGGTCCAGTGCGATCACCTCGGCCTCGGTCGCGGCCTGTTCGGTCTGGATGCGGATGACGTCGAGCTCGGCCACGTCACCGGCCTCGAACCGGCGCTGCGTGAGGCGCAGGGTGTCGGCGTAGGCGGTGGCGGTGTCCTGCACCAGCGCGCGCTCGGTGTCGGTGGCGCGCAGGGCCAGGTAGGTCTGCGCCACCTCGGCCTGCACCAGCAGGCGCGTGCTCTGCAGCAGGGCCTCGCGCGATTGCGCGTCGAGCGAGGCGGCGTCCTGCGCGCGCGAGAGGCGGCCGAACAGGTCCACTTCATAGGAAAGGTTCAGGCCGGCCTGCAGCAGCGTGGCGGGCGTGGGGCCGTTCGCGGTGTCGGCGCCCGCGCCGCGGTTGGCTGAAGCGCCCGCGCCGATCTGCGGCGCGCGGTCGGCCTGCGCGCCGCGCAGCAGGGCGCGCGCCTGCGCCAGCCGTGCGGCGGACTGCTGGATGTCGGTGTTGCCGGCGCCCGCGCGCTCGATGAGTTCGTCGAGCACCGGGTCGTTGACGGCCTTCCACCAGGTGCCGCGGCTCTGCGCTTCGGCGGGTTGGGCGATGGTCCAGCGCTCGTTCTGGCGCAGCTCCTTGAACTGCGGCGGCGTGTCCACGGCCTTGGGCAGGGGCGGCAGCGCGGTGGCGCAGCCGGCCAGCACCAGCGCGGCGGCCAGCGGCAGGAGGCGGTTGAGTGTTTTCATGGTCGATTCCTTCAATGCGTCAGCGGGGCGGCGGGCAGGGGGCGCACGTCGGCGCCGCCGCTGGCGAAGCCCTCGAAGTGGGGCGTCTCGCCGTGCTGACGCAGGGGGCGGTTGCCCGTCAGTTGTCGCAGCAGCACGTAGAACACCGGCGTGAGGAAGAGGCCGAAGGCGGTCACGCCGATCATTCCGGCGAACACCGCCACGCCCATGGCCGAGCGCATCTCGGCGCCCGCGCCGGTGGCCAGCACCAGGGGCAGCACGCCCATCACGAAGGCCAGCGAGGTCATCAGGATGGGGCGCAGGCGCAGGCGGCTGGCTTCGATGGCGGCCTGGATCGGCGTGCGGCCCGCGAACTCCAGTTCGCGCGCGAACTCCACGATCAGGATCGCGTTCTTCGCCGACAAGCCCACCAGCACGATCAGCCCGATCTGCGTGAACACGTTGTTGTCGCCGCCGTCGAGCCACACCCCTGTCATGGCCGCGAGCAGGCCCATGGGCACGATGAGGATGATGGACAGCGGCAGCGTGAGGCTCTCGTACTGCGCGGCCAGCACCAGGAACACCAGCAGGATGGCCAGCGGGAACACCCAGAGCGCGGAATTGCCCGCGAGGATTTCCTGGTAGGTGAGTTCGGTCCACTCGTAGCCGATGCCCGCGGGCAGCGTCTCCGCGGCGATGCGTTCGATCGCGTCCTGCGCCTGGCCCGAGGAGAAGCCCGGCGCCGGGCCGCCGTTGATGTCGGCCGTGAGGTAGCCGTTGTAGCGCATGGCGCGCTCGGGGCCGAAGGTGGAATCGACCTTCATCAGCGCCGACAGCGGGATCATCTCGCCACTGGCGGAGCGCACCTTGAGCAGGCCGATGTCCTCGGCGCGGGCGCGGTAGGGCGCGTCGGCCTGGGCGCGCACGCTGTAGGTGCGGCCGAAGCGGTTGAAGTCGTTCACGTACAGGCTGCCGAGGTAGATCTGCATGGTGTCGAAGATCTCCGTCACGGGCACGCCGAGCTGGCGCGCCTTGGTGCGGTCGATGTCGGCGTAGAGCTGCGGCACGTTGACCTGCCAGCTCGTGAACATGCCGGCCAGCTCGGGCGTCTGGTAGGCCTTGGCCATGAAGGCCTTGACCGCCGCGTCCATCGCCTCGTAACCCAGCGAGGCCTTGTCCTCCAGTTGCAGCTTGAAGCCGCCCGTGGTGCCCAGACCGGCCACCGGCGGCGGCGGGAACATCACCACGAAGGCGTCCTGGATCTCGCCGTAGGCCTGGTTCAACTGGCCCGCCACGGCGGCGCCACTCTGGTCGGCGTTGCGGCGCTCGGCGAAGGGCTTGAGCGTGGCGAAGACGATGCCGGCGTTGGAGCTGTTGGTGAAGCCGTTGATGGACAGGCCCGGGAAGGCGATGGCATCTTCCACGTTGGGGTTCTGCTTGGTGATCTCGCCCATGCGCTGGATCACCTCGTCGGTGCGGTCCAGCGTGGCGCCGTCGGGCAACTGCGCGAAGCCGATCAGGTACTGCTTGTCCTGTGCGGGCACGAAGCCGCTGGGCACGGCCTTGAACAGGCCGACCGTGAGCGCCGCGAGCGCGAGGTACATCGCCATCATCAGCGCCTTGCGGCCGACCACGCGGCGCACGCCGCCGCTGTAGGCCTCGGAGCCCCGGTGGAACACGCGGTTGAAGGCGCGGAAGAAGCCGCCGAACACGCGGTCCATGCCGCGCGTGAGCGCGTCTTTCGGCTCGTGGTGTCCCTTGAGCAGCAGGGCCGCCAGCGCGGGCGAGAGCGTGAGCGAGTTGATCGCCGAGATCACCGTGCTGATGGCGATGGTCACCGCGAACTGCTTGTAGAACTGGCCCGTGAGGCCGCTGATGAAGGCCAGCGGAACGAACACGGCCACCAGCACCAGGGCAATGGCGATGATGGGGCCCGAGACCTCGCGCATGGCGCGGTAGGTGGCTTCTCGCGGCGAGAGACCCGCCTCGATGTTGCGCTCGACGTTCTCCACCACGACGATGGCGTCGTCCACCACGATGCCGATGGCCAGCACCAGGCCGAACAGCGTCAGCGTGTTGATGGAGAAGCCCAGCAGGTGCAGCACCGCGAAGGTGCCCACCACCGACACCGGCACCGCCAGCAGCGGAATGATGGAGGCGCGCCAGGTCTGCAGGAACAGGATCACCACCAGCACCACGAGCGCGATGGCTTCCAGCAGCGTGGTGATCACCGAGTCGATGGAGGCGCGCACGAACTGCGTGGGGTCGTAGGCGATGCGGTACTCCACGCCTTCGGGCATGTGCTGCTGCAGCTCGGCCATGGTGGCGCGCACCTGGGCCGAGATCTCCAGTGCATTGGAGCCCGGGGCCTGGAACACGCCCATGCCCACGGCGGGCTGGTTGTTCAGCAGCGAGCGCAGCGAGTAGTCGGCCGCACCCATCTCCAGGCGGGCCACATCGCGCAGGCGCGTCACGGCGCCGTCGGCGCTGCTCTTGATGATGATGTCGCCGAACTCTTCCTCTGTCTGCAGGCGGCCCTGCGCGTTGACGGAGAGCTGCAGGTCGACGCCGGGCAGCCCGGGCGAGGCGCCCACCACTCCGGCGGCCGCCTGCACGTTCTGGCCGCGGATGGCGGCCACCACATCACCGGCGGAGAGGCCGCGCTGCGCGACCTTCTGCGGGTCCAGCCAGACGCGCATGGCGTAGTCGCCGCCGCCGAAGATCTGCACCTGGCCCACGCCTTCGATGCGCGCCAGGCGGTCCTTCACGTTCAGCACCGCGTAGTTGCGCAGGTAGTTGATGTCGTAGCGGTCGTTGGGCGACACCAGGTGCACGACCATGGTGATGTCGGGCGAGCTCTTGACGGTCGTCACACCCAGGCGGCGCACCTCTTCGGGCAGGCGCGGCTCGGCCTGCGAGACGCGGTTCTGCACGAGTTGCTGGGCCTTGTCCGGGTCGGTGCCCAGCTTGAAGGTGACGGTGAGCGTCATCACGCCGTCGGTGGTGGCCTGGCTGCCCATGTAGAGCATGCCTTCCACGCCGTTGATGGATTCCTCCAGCGGCGTGGCCACCGTTTCGGCGATGACCTTGGGGTTGGCCCCCGGGTACTGGGCGCGCACCACCACGGAAGGCGGCACCACCTCGGGGTACTCGGAGATGGGCAGGCCGCGCAGGGCGACCAGGCCGGCGATCAGGATCAGCAGCGAGAGCACGCCCGCGAAGATCGGCCGGTCGATGAAGAATTTGGAGAGGTTCATGTTGTTCTCTTCACTCGGGGCGCATCACGGCTTGTTGGCCGCGAGCGTCTGTGCGTCGCTGGTGGCGCGCGCGGTTTTCATGTCCACGGGCTGCGGCTGCACCACCGCACCGGGGCGCACACGCTGCAGGCCGTTGACGACGATGCGCTCGCCCGGGTTCAGGCCGCTGCGCACGCTGCGCAGGCCGTCCACCGGGGCGCCCAGCGTCACCTCGCGGTACTCGGCCGTGTTGTTCTCGCCCACCACCAGCACGAACTTCTTGTCCTGGTCGGTGCCGATGGCGCGCTCGCTCACCAGGAGCTGGCGCTCATGCTTCGGCTGTGCCATGCGGATGCGCGCGAACTGGCCGGGCATCAGGCTGCCGTCCTTGTTGTCGAAGACGGCGCGCACGCGCACGGTGCCGCTGCGCGCGTCGACCTGGTTGTCGATGAGCTGCAGGCGCCCGGTAAAAGGCGTGTCATTGCTGCCGGCCGTGCCCATCTGCACGGCGATGCGCTCGATGGCCTGGCGTGCGCTGGTGCCGCCCTGGCTCAGCCCCTCGAGCGCGCGCGCCACGGTTTGTTCGTCGGCGTCGAAGCTGGCGTAGATGGGACTCACCGACACCAGCGTGGTGAGCGCCGGCGCGCCCGGGCCGGCGGCGACCAGGTTGCCCACCGTCACGTCCACCTTGCCGATGCGGCCCGCCACCGGCGCGCGCACCTGCGTGTAGCCCAGGCTCAGGCGCGCGGTCTGCACCTGCGCCTGCGCGGCCAGCAGGTTGGCCTCGGCCTCGCGCAGCGCGTTCTGGCGGTCGTCCAGCTCGCGCTGGGCGATGGCCTTGTCTTCCCACAGGCGCTGCGAGCGCGCGAATTCGCCCTTGGCGTGGCTCAGGCGGGCCTGCGCGGCGCTGGCCTGGGCCTCGGCGCGCGCCACCTCGGCGGCGTAGGGCGCGGGGTCGATGGTGACGAGCAGGTCGCCCTTCTTCACCAGCGCGCCTTCGCGGAAGTGCGTGGCCAGCACGGCACCGGCCACGCGCGAGCGGATGTCCACGCGCTCCACCGCTTCCAGGCGGCCGGAGAACTCGTCCCAGGTGGTCGCGTCGCTTTCAGCGACGGTGGCGACCGATACCGGCATGGGCGGCGGCGCCGCTGCGTCGGTGGGCGCGCTGGCCTGGGCGGTCATCGCCTGCTGGGCGATCACGAACACGGCGGCGGAAATGGCGGCCAGCACGGCGGTGGGCACCAGGATGCGGCCGAGGGCGGTGGGCTTGGCGGACGGGCGGGACATGGTCTGATCCTTTTTGAGGGTGAGCAAAGCCATCCCCGGCGGGTGGCCGGGGATGACATCGGGAGAAAAGGGGAAAGGGGAGCGGCTCGTCCGTCAGGACGGTGGCGGCGGCGTCGCGGCCTGGAAGAAGGCGCGCAGGCGTTCCCGCGCCTCGTTGGCACAGGGACATTCGCCGGTCAGCGGCTCGGCCAGCGACTCGGGCCAGCCCGTGTCGGCGCCCAGCACGTGGGCCTGCACCTGGATGCCGGCGCCGCGCAGGCGCTCGGCATAGGCCAGGGCCTCGTCGCGCATGGGGTCGTCGGCGCCGGTGAGCACCAGCGCAGGCGGCAGGCCCGCCAGGCGCTGGGCCAGGCCCGGCACGGCGTAGGGGTGTTCGGCGTCCATGGGACCGCGCAGGTACTGCTTCCAGCCGTCGGCGTACTTGCACTCCACGCAGTCGCCCAGGCTCTGGCGCAGCGAGGCGGTGGCGTTGCACGGGTCCAGCATGGGCGCGACCATGATCTGGCCGGCCAGCGGCGGGTGGGCGCGGTCGCGCACCATCAGCGCCATGGCGGCCGCGAGGTTGCCGCCGGCTTCCTCACCCGCCACGAACAGCGGCGCGTCCTTGCCGGCCAGTTTCGACCGCTGCTTGTACAGCCACTCCAGCGCGGCGTAGCCGGCTTCCAGGGCTTCGGGGAAACGGTGCTCCGGTGCCAGGGGGTAAGCCAGCGAAGCCACCACCGCGCCGGAGCCGGCCAGCAGCTCGGCCAGGCAGGCGCCGCTGTCCAGGTCGCCCGAGACGAAGGCGCCGCCATGGAAGTGCAGCACCAGCGGCAGCGCACCGCCGCGCGGCTTGCGGCCCAGCACCCGCAGCGTGAGCGCGGCCTGGCCCGGCACCGACAGCGTCTGCACCGGCAGGGGGAAGGTGGCAGTTGAATCCATGTCGGCGACTATAGGCACATCGATCGTGCGGAAAAAGCGGTCTGCACACACCGCTCTGTTTCCGGCGCGTGAACAATCGCGCCGCAACAATCGCTGCACACGACAAGACAGGAGTTGAGGGAATGGACCAGTTGCAATCGATACGCGTGTTCGCCCGCGTGGTGGAGGCGGGCACCTTCACCAAGGCGGCCGAATCGCTGGATCTGCCCAAGGGCACGGTGACCAAGCTGGTGCAGCACCTCGAATCGCGCCTGAAGGTCAAGCTGCTCANNTCAACCGCACCACGCGGCGCGTGACGGTCACGCCCGACGGCGCCGCCTATTACGAGCGAACCGCGCGCCTGCTCAACGACCTGGACGACGTCGAGGCCAGCATGACCAACGCCCAGGCCAAGCCCAGCGGGCGGCTGCGCGTGGACGTGGGCACCTCGGTGGCGCAGTACATCATCATTCCCGCGCTGGCGGACTTCTACCGCCGCTACCCCGACATCCAGCTCGACCTCGGCGTCACCGACCGCCCGGTGGACCTGATCACCGACAACGTGGACTGCGTGATCCGCGGCGGCGAGTTGCAGGAGCAGTCGCTGGTGGCGCGGCGCATCGCCAACCTGCCGCTGGTGACGGTGGCCTCACCGGCCTACCTGAAGGCGCACGGCACGCCCACGCACCCCGAGCAGCTGGAGACCGAGCACACGATGATCAATTACTTCTCCACGCGCACGGGGCGCATGTACCCGAACGAATTCCACAAGGACGGGCAGAAGCTGGAGATCTCGGGCCGCTACAAGCTCTCGGTGAACGAGAGCAACGCCATGACGGCCGCGCTGCTGGCCGGCCTGGGCGTGGCGCAAACGGGCAGCTTCGTGGCCATGCCGCTGATCGAGCGCGGCGAGCTGGTGCAGGTGCTGCCCGAGTGGGGCTGCGAGACGATCCCGGTCTACGTGGTGTACCCGCCCAACCGGCACCTGAGCGCCAAGGTGCGGGCGTTTGTGGAGTGGGCGGCGGAGCTGTTCGCGAAGCAGCCGCACATGGGGCGGTGAGCACGACGGAGATCTGCCATGCTCCATGCACCTGCCTTGCACAACCGGGGAGCCACACAGTGAGCCCAGCCGAACTCGAGCGCTACCTTCATGGACACATCCCCCTGTCTGCGGCCATGCAGGTTCGGGTGGAAGCGGCCAGCACGGACCATGTTGTCCTGGGCGCGCCCTTGGCCCCGAACATCAACCACAGGGAAACGGTGTTCGGTGGCAGCGCCTCGGCGCTGGCCATCCTGTCGGCCTGGTCGCTGCTGCACCTCAAGCTGACCTCCGCCGGCCATGCGACGCGCCTGGTCATCCAGCGCAACACCATGCACTACGAACAGGCCATCAGCGGCGACTTCACGGCGCGCGCCGAGTCGCCATCCGCCGAGCAGTGGGACCTGTTCACCCGAACGCTGGTGCGAAGGGGCCGCGCCAGGATCACCATCGCCTCCACCCTGCGCTTCGAAGGCCGGGCCGTGGGGCACTTCGAGGGGGAGTTCGTCGCACTGGGCGCGCAGGGCGCCTGAGCGGGCCCTTTGCCAGCAACGCGTCGCTCACACCGCGCTGCGGTGCCGCTCGATGCAGGTCCTCAGCACCTCGTCGTGCTCCCGCTGCCACCAGTTGCCGGTCGAGAAAATCTCGACCTCGCTGAACCCCGCGAAGCCCTGGGCTTCCACCCAGCCGCGGATGCGCGGGATGTCGATCACGCCGTCGCCCATCATCCCGCGGTCGTTGAGCAGGTCGGTGGTGGGCGTGAGCCAGTCGCAGACGTGGAAGGCCAGCAGGCGCTCGCGGCCGGCGCGTTCGATTTGCGCCTGCAGTTTCGGGTCCCACCACACGTGGTACACGTCCACCGCCACGCCCAGCGCGCCGCTCTTCGACGGGTCGAGCGCGTCGCACACGTCCAGCGCCTGTTCCATGGTGTTGATGCAGGCGCGGTCGGCCGCGTACATGGGGTGCAGGGGCTCGATGGCGAGCGGCATGCCGCTCTTTTTCGCGTACTCGAGCAGTTCGGCGATGCCCTCGCTCACCTGTTGCCGCGAGCGCGCGATGTCCTTGTGCGCGGCCTTGCCCGCCAGCGCGCCGGGCAGCGCGCCCACCACCAGGACCAGGCAGGGCGCGCCGAGTTCGCAGGCCTCGTCCACGGCGCGGCGGTTGTCGTCGCGCGCGGCGGCCAGACCGGCGGCGTCCACCGCCGGGAACATGCCGCCCCGGCAATAGCCCGAGAGCTTCAGGCCCAGGGCCTTCACCTGCGCGGAGATGGTCTTCAGGCCGGCGGCGGCGACCTGGTCGCGCCAGGGCGAGATGGCGGGGATGCCGTGGCGCGCCACGGCGTCCAGGATCTGCGGCAGCGGCAGGTCCTGGCCCCGGCTCTTGCGCACCGTGGCGGTGTTGATGGACAGCCAGCGGTGGTCGGATGAGAAGTCGCGCATGGGAAGGCCGGGGTGGTGATGGAGAGGGCTTCGACAGGCTCAGCCCGAACGGTCAGTGGTCGATGCCGTGCAGGGCCAGCAGCGTCTTCATGCGGCGCACCGCCAGCTCGGGTTGCTCGAGCAGGTTGGCCGCGTCGGCCAGGCGGAACAATTCGGCCAGGTGCGGCAGCGAGCGCGTGCTCTGCTGGCCGCCCACCATGGTGAAGTGCTGTTGGTGGCCGTTGAGCCAGGCCATGAAGACCACACCCGTCTTGTAGAAGCGGGTGGGCGCCGCGAAGATGTGGCGCGACAGCGGCACCGTGGGGCCGAGGATGTCGTGGAACCGCGCGGTGTTGCCCTGCGCCAGTTCACCGAGCGCGGCGGCGGCGGCGGGCGCGATGGCGTCGAAGATCCCCAGCAGCGCATCGCTCTGGCCGTGCGTCTTCTCGCTGCCGAAGCCGTCGCCCGCGATGAGTTCGGCGTAGTTGAAGTCGTCGCCGGTGTACATGCGCACGCCCGCCGGCAGGCGCCGGCGCATGGCGATCTCCTTGTCCTTGTCGAGCAGGGAGATCTTGATGCCGTCCACCTGGCTGGCTGGCGTGCGCGGCGATGATGCCGAGCGCCGTGTCCATCGCGGCGTCCAGGTCCTTCGTGCCCCAGTAGCCCGCGAGCGCGGGGTCGAACATGTCGCCCAGCCAATGCAGCACCACGGGCTGCTTCGCCTGGCTCAGCACACGGTCGTAGACGCGCTCGTAGTCGGCCGGGCCCTTGGCCACGCGCGCCAGCGCACGGCTGGCCATCACGATCAGCTTGCCGCCAAGTTTCTCGATCGCGGCCATCTGTTCCTCGTAGCCCGCGATCACCTCGTCGACCGTCTTCACGTTCTCCAGCACCAGGTGGTCGGTGCCGCAGCCGCTGGCCACCAGCGCGCCGGGGTGGTCCTTCGCGGCGTCGAGCGAGCGGCGGATGAGCTCCAGCGAGGTCGGCCAGTCCAGGCCCATGCCGCGCTGCGCGGTGTCCATGGCCTCGGCCACGCCCAGACCGAGCGACCACAGGCGTTGCCGGTAGGCGATGGTGCTGTCCCAGTCGATGGCGCATTGCAGCCAGGGGTCGATGGCCGCGAGCGGATCGGCCACCACGTGCGCGGCGGAGTAGGCGATGCGGTTGAACTTGACGCCCGGCGCGGGCTTCACCGGTGCGCTGCCGCGCAGGGTGTAGGCCGCGAGCGCGCCCGAGGCGGTGGGCAGTTGCAGAGAGAGCGCCATGTCACACCTTCAGGGGAGGCACGTCGATCCAGCGGCGCTCGTTCCAGCTCGCCAGGGCTGCCTCCACCAGTTGCACGCCCTTGGCGCCCTCGGGCAGCGTCCACTTGTACGGGGCGTCCTCCACGACGTGGCGGATGAAGTGCTCCCATTGGATCTTGAAGCCGTTGTCGTACACCTGCGTGTCCGGCACGTCCTGCCACTGCTCGCTGAAGTTCATGGTGTTCTTCACGTCCGGGTTCCACACCGGGCGCGGCGTGTTCACGCGGCTCTGCGCCTTGCAGCCGGTCAGCGTGGCGACGGCGGAGCCGTGCGTGCCGTCGACGTGGAAGGTCACCAGGTCGTCGCGGTTCACGCGCGTGGCCCAGCTCATGTTGAGCTGCGCGATGACGGGTTCGCCGTTGTGGCCGGTGAGTTCGGCCGTGGCGTACGCGGCGTCGTCGGCCGTGCACTCGTAGGGCTGGCCGGCTTCGTCCCAGCGCCTGGGAATGTGCGTGGTGCCGATGCACGACACCGATTTCACCTCGCCGAACAGGTTGTCAAGCACGTAGCGCCAGTGGCAGAGCATGTCCAGGATGATGCCGCCGCCGTCTTCCTTGCGGTAGTTCCAGCTCGGGCGCTGGATGGGCTGCAGGTCGCCCTCGAACACCCAGTAGCCGAACTCCAGGCGCACGCTGAGCATGCGGCCGAAGAAGCCGGCGCGGCGCAGCATGTCGAGCTTGCGCAGGCCGGGCAGGAAGAGCTTGTCCTGCACCGCGCCGTGCTTGAGGCCCTGCTTCTGCGTGGCCTCCTGCGCCAGGCGCGCGATCTCCACCGCTTCGTTGAGGTTGGTGGCGATGGGCTTCTCGCAGTACACGTGCTTGCCCGCGCGGATGGCCTTGGCCAGCAGGGTGGGGCGCATCTGCGTGGTGCCGGCGTCGAAGAACACCGTGTCGGCCGGGTTGGCCAGCGCGGCGTCGAGGTCGGTGCCCCAGCGTGAGATGCCGTGGGCCTTGGCCAGGGCCTCGATCTTCTCGGCGTTGCGGCCGATGAGGATGGGGTCGGGCATGACCCGGTCGCCGTTGCTCAGGGTCACGCCGCCTTGCGAGCGGATGGCGCAGATGGAGCGGATGAGGTGCTGGTTCATGCCCATGCGCCCGGTCACGCCGTGCATGATGAGGCCGAGTGTCTTGACTGCCATGTGAGCGTCCTTGTGCTGTCTGTCGTGCGGGGAAAAGTCAGTTCGTGGCCAGCAGGCCGGCGGCCTTCACCACGGCGGCGTTGCTCTTGATCTCGTCCTTGATGTAGGCGTCGAAGGCCTCGGGCTTGAGCGTCCAGGCGTCGGCGCCGAGCTTGAGGAAGCGCTCCTTCACCTCGGGCGTGGCCAGGGCCTTCACCACCTCGTCGTGCAGGCGGTTCACCACGTCGCGCGGCGTTTTCGCGGGCGCCATCATTCCGANNTCCGATCCAGAAGTTGAATTCGGAGCCGGGCACGCCGGCCTCGGCGGTGGTGGGCACGTCGGGCAAGGCGCTGGCGCGGCGCGGCGAGCCCACGGCCAGGGCGAGCAACTGGCCGTCCCGGATCTGCCCGATCACGGGCGCGATGGGCGAGAAGTAATAGTCCACGCGGCCCGCGAGCACTTCGGTCACGGCGTCGGCCGAGCCCTTGAAGGGGATGTTCACCGCGTCGATCTGCGCGGCCAGCTTGAATTTTTCGGCGTTGAGGTGGGTGGCGCTGCCCTGGCCGGCCGAGGCGAAGTTCATCTTGCCGGGGTTGGCCTTGGCGTGGGCCACGAGCTGCGGCAGGGTCTTGAGGTTCTTGCTCGGCGCGATGACCAGCACGTTGGGCGTGGAGGAGATCGGCGTGACACCGGCGAAATCGTTCACCGTGTCGAAGGGCAGCTTCGCGAAGGTGGAGGGGCTCACCGTGTGCGAAGACGAATGGATCATGATGGTGTAGCCATCGGGCGCGGCCGACGCCACGGCGGCCTGGCCGATGGTGCCGCTGGCGCCGCCGCGGTTGTCCACGATCACCGGCTGGCCCAGGCTCTGGCTCATCTTGTCGGTGATGGCGCGGGCGATGATGTCCGTGGTGCTGCCAGCGCCGAAGGGCACGATGACGCGGATGGCCTTGTTCGGGTAGGCGCCCTGCGCGGCGGCGCTCAGGCTCAGGGCCAGGGTGGACACGGCCAGGGCCGCGGCGCGAATCAATTGCATGTCTTGTCTCCGGGATGGGGTTTTAATTCACTGATCGGTGAATAGATGGGATTATGAAGCTCGGGATGTCGAAGGACAACGGGTGCGACTGCCTCGAATACTAGGGAATACCCTTGGCTGTGTGAGGCGACAATTCAACAGATGGTTAATTTCTGGCGATGCTTTGCAGGCTTCGCCACTGCGGCAGTGCGGCGCTCGCGAAGCCCGGCACGCGCAGGGAGCGCAGGTCCAGCCGGCCCTCGCGCACAGCCAGGTGGGGCCGCCCGGCGTGCACCTCGTAGAAGCCCGCGTGGGCGGTGGCGAAGGCCTGGGCCTCTTCGGCAGGCGCATGGCCGAAGCCGTCCACGTAGTGGTGGCCGTTGCGCTCGATGTGGCGAACGCCCAGGCTGGCCGCCAGCAGCGTGTCCTGCTGCACCGCCAGGCCGGCCTGACAGGTGAGGTCTTCACCCGAGAGCAGCAGGCGCGGGTCCTGCGCGATGCGCCGCGCGTTGCGCAGCGAGCGGTAGATGCCCTTGCAGGCCTTGCTGGAGATGCCCCGGTAGCCCAGTGCCAGGCCTTCGTCCAGCGCGTTGGCGTGGTCGTCGGACTCGTCCAGGATCACCGGCACCTCGATGCCCAGCGGCGCGATGGATTCGCTCAGCGCCACGGCGCGCGCCAGGGGCTGCTCCAGCAGCACGGTGCGGTGCAGCAGATCGGCCAGNNAGTTCGCGCGTGCCGCGAAGCGCCCGCCAATAGGCGCCGAGGCTCGCGGCGTCGGCAAAGGTTTCATTGCCGTCGAGCGTGACGCGGTGCGCCGGTGCGTGCGCGCGCAGCACGGCGGCGATGCGCATGAGGCGCTCGACGTCGGCCTCGATGCGTCCGCTGAGCTTGAGCTTGAAGTGGTGCAAGCCGTAGCGGCGAATGGCGGCTTCCAGCGTGGCGGGCAGGCCGTCGCCCGGGTCGGTGCCGGGGTCGTCTTCGCTGAGGCGGTCGGCCAGGCCCACGGTGTGGCGCAGCACCACCTCGTCGGGGTGCGACAGCGCGAGTCCCGCGCTCCACGGGTCGCCCAGCACACCGGCGCGCAGGCCGTCCACCCAGCCCAGGCCCGCCGCGCGCAGGGCCGCGTCGGCCACGGCCTTGTCCAGCAGCGCCGCGCCGAACTGGGCGGCCAGGCGCGGCAGTCCGCGCGACACCGAGACCGCAATGGCGGCCTCGCCACCCGATTGGGAATGCGCGAAGGGCGTGAGCGCGTCGCGTCCGGCCAGCAGGGCCTCGCGCGCGTTGCGCAGCGACTCGCGCAACTGCTCGAAGTTCTGCTCGTGCGTGAGCGCGGGGGATTTGTCGAACCACTTGGGCACCATCAGCTCCGCGCCGGCGCCTTCCACGCGCCGGCCCTCGGCCTCGGCGTGAACGCGCACGAAGGCCTGGGGGCACTGCGTGACCGTGGCCGCGCCGAAGCGGAAGGGCAGACGCAGCGTGACGTGGCGCTCGTACAGCTCGATCTCGTGGAGGCGCAGGTTCACGCTGGTCATGTCAAGGTATTCCAGAGTTCGTGCACGTGCCTCGCGCTGGCCTCGGCGCAGCCCGGGCCGTCGGGCACGTAGTCGAAGGGTTCCACCGCCACCCAGCCGGTGTAGCCCGTGTCCTTCAGCACCTGCAACACGGGGCGCTGGTCGGTGTCGCCCTGGCCGGGCCCGCGGCGGTTGCGGTCGTTCAGTTGCACGTGCGCGATGTGGCCGCTGACGAGAAAGCGGCGCAACACCTCGTGCACGGGCTCCGTCTCGTTTTGCGAGGCGGCGCTCACGTCGAGCATGGTGCGCAGGGCGGGCGAGCCGATGCGATCGACCAGCGCGGCCGCCTCGGCCACGGTGTTGATCACTGGCGTTTCGATGCGGCCCAGGGGCTCGACGCAATAGACGACGCCGGCCGCTTCGGCGTGCGGCGCGAGCTCGGCCATGGCGTCTTCGAAGCGCGCGAGCGCATCGGCCAGGCGCTGCCCCGGGCGGGGCGAGCGCTGGTGCGGCGAACCGTGCACCAGCACGCGCGCGCCACAGGCGGCCGCCAGCGCGATGAGGTGGCGCAGCAGGGCCAGCGTGCGCTGGCGCAGCGCGGCGTCATCGCTCACCAGCGACAGGCCTTCGGGCCTGACCAGCAGCCAGTGCAGGCTGCTGATGGCCAGCCCGTGGTCGTGCGCCGTGTGCCGCCACTGGCGCGCATCGGCGACGCTCAGCGTCGCGGGGTCATCGGCCAGCGTGAACGGCGCGATCTCCAGCGCCGCGTAGCCCATGCGCGCGGCGGCCTCGCACTGCGCGGCCAGGGGCAGCGGGCGCAGCACTTCGTTGCACAGCGAGAGCTTCATGCCGGCGCGCGTGTGGGGCGCGGGCGGTACAGCGCCCACAGCCGCCAGGCGATGGTGGCGACGATCAGCGCGGCCACGGTGCCCGCGATGGGCCGCGTGAAGAAGGGTGTGAGGTCGCCGTCGGACAGGATCAGCGCGCGCCGCAGGTTCTTCTCCAGCAGGTCGCCCAGCACGATGCCGAGCACCAGCGGCGCCATCGGGTAGCCGTAGTGGCGCAGCGCGAAGCCGATGAGGCCGAAGGCCAGCATCACGTAGACGTCGAACAGCCGGCCCGCGATGGCGAAGCTGCCAACCGCGCAGAGCACGAAGATGATGGGCACGATGAGGTGCTGGGGCACGCGCAGCACCTGCACCAGTGCCTTGGTGAGCACCAGGCCGTAGATGAGGATGCCGAGGGTGGCGAACAGCATCATGGCCACCACGTCGTACACGAAAGAAGGGTTCTCCACCATGATCAGCGGGCCCGGCTTGACGCCGTGGATGATCATCGCGGCCATCAGCACCGCGGCGGGCGCCGAGCCCGGGATGGCCAGCGTGAGCACCGGGATCATCGCGCCCGGCACGCAGGCGTTGTCGCCGGTCTCGGCGGCCATCAGGCCTTCCACCGAGCCCTTGCCATACTGTTCCTTCTCCTTGCTGGCGCGTTTGGCCGCGGCATAGGACGACCAGGCCGCCACGTCCTCGCCCACGCCGGGCACCACGCCCACGCCGGTGCCGATGAGGCCCGAGCGCAGGATGGTGCGCCAGTACTGGAACACGTCGCGCAGCTTGGGGATGACGGTGTCGAAGGCGCTGATCTTCACTGGCGCCTGGCGCGCGCGCATGTTGGTGAGCAGTTCGGCAAAGCCGAAGGCGCCCACCAGCGCGGGCACCAACTGGATACCGCCCGCGAGATCGCGCACGCCGAAGGCGAAGCGCTCGAATCCGTACTGCGGTTCCTGCCCGATGGTGGCGACGAACAGGCCTGCGATGCCCGCGATCCAGCCCTTGAGCGGGTCGTCGCCGGTGAGCGTGCCCGCGATGATCACGCCGAACAGCGCGAGCCAGAAGAACTCGTAGGCGCCGAACTTCAGTGCCAGCCCGCCCAGCACCGGCGTGAGCGTGGCCAGGAAGAACATGCCGATGAGCGTGCCCATCACCGAACCCGTGGTGGCGATGCCCATCGCGCGGCCGGCCATGCCCTGGCGCGCGAGCTGGTAGCCGTCCAGGCAGGACGCGGCCGACGCCGGCGTGCCCGGAATGTTGAGCAGGATGGCCGAGCGCGAGCCGCCGTAGATGGAGCCCACGTAGGTGCAGATGAGGATCAGCAGCGCCTGCGAGGGCGGCAGCTTGAGCGTGAGCGTGGTCACCAGCGCGAGCGACATGGTGGCGGTGAGGCCGGGCAGCGCGCCCATCACCACCCCCACCAGCGAAGCGAGCAGCGCCAGGCCGACGGTGGCGGGCGCGGCGAAGTTCGCGATGGAGTGGCCGAAAAGGATCAGTCCGTCGAACATGCGGGAATACGTCAGGGCAAGCGGACCAGGAACACGAACTGGAACACCCAGGTGACCACGGCCGAGGTGATGGCGCCCGCCAGCAGCGCGAGCACCAGGCGGCGCGCACGGCCTTGCCCGGGCGGCGCGTACAGGGCGACGAAGGCGGCCACGAACAGCGCCGTGGCGAGCCAGAACGGCAGGCGGCCGATCAGCACCACCGCATACAGCAGCGTGAGCGCCAGCGTGGCGGCGATGCGGCCATTGAGCAGCGGTGCCGCGGCACCACCGGCGCCGGCGGCTTCGTGGCGCCGCCGCGTCCAGCCGCGCAGCATCAGCGCCAGGCCCAGCAGCACCAGCACACCACCCAGCAAGGCGGGCACGAAGCCCGGCATCGCATAGAGCTGCGCGCCCATGGACTCGAAGCGCTCCATGCGCCAGGAGCCGATCAGGATCAGCAGGCCAAAACCCAGCCAGCCCGCTCCGCCCCGAAGATCGGAGCGGGCGGTGGTTCCTCCCTCGGACATGTCAGGGCCTGGGGCGGATCAGGGCTTGGGAATGCCCACGGTGTCGGGCGACACCTTGGCCTTGCCGGCGGCCTGTTGCGTCCAGGCGTAGGACTGCACGGCGGGGAACACGGCTTTCTGCGCTTCCTCACCCGACATCGGCGCGAACATGGCACCGCGCGACTGCGCGTACTTCTTCAGCGCCTCGTTCTTCACCATCTCGGTGGCCCAGATGCGGTTGAGCGTCTGCGCCACTTCGGGCGGCGCGGCCTTGGGCACGAAGACGCCGAAGTAGTTGATCGGGTCCTTGAAGCCCGGAATGAACTGCGACAGCGGCGGGATGGTGCCGTAGCCCTCGATCTCGATCGACTTGTCGCCCACCACCGCCAGCGGGCGGATCTTCTTGGCGCGGATCATGTCGGTCTGCTCGGCCGCGAGCTGCGTGGTCACTTGCGTCTCGCCCGAGGCGGCGGCCACGGCGGCGGGCGCGCCGCCGTCGTAGGTGACGTGCTTGTAGGTGACGCCGGCCGCGCGCGACAGGGCCTCGATCGCGGAGTGGCCGCTGGAGTTCACGCCCGCGGTGGCCACCGAGACCGAGCCCGGATTCGCCTTCATGGCCTTGAGCAGGTCGTCCATGGTCTTGTACGGCGTGTCGGCGTTGACGCCGACCACGGCGATGTGCGCCACGTTCAGGTACAGGTTCCAGTCGCCGATGGAGGTGTCGAGCATGCCCAGCACCTTGTAGGTGCCCAGGTCTTTGGCGCCACCGGCCGTCCAGGTGTAGCCGTCGGCCGGCGCGGCCAGGGCGTTCTTGGTGCCCACGGAGCCCGAGGCGCCCGGCTGATTGAGGATCACGATCTTCTGGCCCAGGTGCTTCTCCAGTTCGGCCGCGGTCACGCGCGTGACCTGGTCGGTGGAGCCGCCGGGCGCCCAGGGCACGATCAGCGTGATCGGGCGATCGGGCTTCCACTGGGCGAGTGCGCCGCCTGCGGCGGCGGCGAGCAGAGCGGCGATGAGCAGTTGGCGCAGCGGCCGGGCGGTGGTCATGCGATGTCTCCTGGCTGGGGTTAATTCACCGAACGGTTAATGCTAGGAACCGCCCACCCCGCCGTCAAGGCGCCCGCTGGCTCAGCCTCTCAGGACATACCCTAGGATCACGTCGCACATGTGCGAGAGGCGTTCGTTGAGCGCCTTGGGGGCCATCAGGTCGCGACCGAAGATGGCCGAGAGCGTGTGGTTGTTCGACAGGTAGAAGTAGGCCAGGCCGGCGATGGAGATGTAGAGCTGCACCGGATCGACGCCGCCGCGGAAGCTGCCGTCGGCCTGGCCGCGCGCCAGGATGTCCTCCAGCATGCGCACCAGCGGCGAGTTCAGCTCGCGCGCGCGCTCGGACTGCGCCAGGTGCCGCGCCTTGTGCAGGTTGGCGCTGTTGAGCAGGGTGAGGAACTCGGGGTGGTCGAGGTAGTACTGCCAGGTGAATTCCACCAGGCGCCGCAGCGCCACCTCGGGCTTGAGGTGCACCAGGTTGAGCTTGTGCTCCTCGTCGCGGATGTGGTGGTAGGTCTGCTCCAGCACCGCCTGGAAGAGGCGCTCCTTGTCCTCGAAGTAGTAATAGATCAGGCGCTTGTTGAGGCCCGCGCGCTCGGCGATGCGGTCCATGCGCGCGCCGCCCAGTCCGTGCTCCGAGAACTCGTCGCGCGCGGCGTTCAGGATGGTCGCCTGCGAACGATCGGCGTCCCGCAGGCGCTCTTCGGGGGCCGATGGGGAAGACTTGCTCACGCGCTGTAATTCTCTAAAGAGTTAATAAAGGCAGTATCGCCGATCACGGGCACGGAGCGTAAAAGAAAACGGCCCCGAAGGGCCGTTGTCGTGGGGCGCGGTTCGCTCAGTTGGCGATCACGGCGGCGTTGCCGGACTGCACCAGCTGGTTGCCACCGACGGCGCGCAGGCCGGCGTTGCGGATCTGCTCGGCTTGGGCGGGGGTGGCCACGGGCAGGAGCTCGCCGCGGGCGGTCAGGCCCAGGCGCACGGCTTCGGCGGCTTCGGCGCGCACTTGCGCACGGCTCAGGCCGGTGCTGGCGACCTTGTCTTCCACCGGGACGATTTCGCCGCGGGCGATCAGGCCGGCTTCGTTGGCCTGCACCGCCTGGGCTTGCACTTCGGCGCGGCTCAGGGTGGA
>JABAHQ010003522.1_pt5 | contig 39387 bp, 39 predicted proteins | sample 7062091 | NCBI WGS metagenome assembly JABAHQ01 (sample SAMN14534359, study PRJNA622989) | marine sediment metagenome | biome: marine biome [ENVO:00000428]; feature: marine pelagic biome [ENVO:01000023]; material: deep marine sediment [ENVO:00002113] | place: India: Gulf of Kutch | collected... | reverse complement strand
TTATCCGATTTTCAGTTTGCGGATGAAGTCAAGATATTGTGGCAGAATCACGATTTTGCTATCGTTCGAACAAGGTTGAGTGACTTACCCCGACAGTTGGATAGAAACTATTACATAAAACCCCTTAATTTTTGGACTGCGGAGAGATCGCCAAAAGACTTGGAGCGATCTGAAGTACCCCCCAAAGAAATGTTGCCGCTTTCCATAATCCAAACCATCCTGGATTCGGTGAACGTTGAACACATTTATCAACTGGAACGGCATTTAAGCGGCGAAGAGGCCTTCTGGAACGGCACTCAATTTGATTCGATCATGTCTCGCTATTCATACAGCACCGAGATTTACAAAGCGGAAACTTATATCGACAATTACTTGCAGCAACTGGGCTATCCCACTGAACTCCAGCCCTTCTCTGTGGCGACTTTTTATGATATCCAATTTGTAAACGGTCATTCCGATGACGGTTGGTTAACTACGGAAGGAAAAATTTTCGGTACCAGCGATGGCGGGCAGACCTGGCAGGTGCAATTTGGCAACAGCAGCGCCGGCATCATCTGGTCGGTATTTCCCATAGACCAGCAAACTGCGGTGGCGGTCGGGGACAATGGATTGATCCTCAAAACCACGAACGGTGCTACCTGGCAAATCCAGTCATCGTCAACCAGCAGTTTTTTGTTCGGCGTTTATTTCCGGAGTCAGACTCAGGGGTGGATCGCCGGGGATAACGGTGTGATTTTAAAGACTACCGATGGCGGCGCCACCTGGAATACCAAAAACACACCCGCTTCTTCACGCCTGTATGATATTTTCTTCACCAATGATAACCTGGGATGGGCGGTCGGTAGAGACGGCACTATTTTACACACCAGAGACGGCGGCGAGACCTGGGCCTTGCAAAGTTCCGGCACCGGCAGCCGGTTATACGGCGTCCATTTTCTGGATGAGAATACCGGATTTGCCGTCGGTTGGGGCATCGCGCTGAAAACCACCAATGGCGGCTCAAGCTGGTCACAACTTTCGGTTCCGACCGGTGTCTATTATTACGACGTGGATTTCATCGATACTAACAATGGTATGATTGTGGGATGGGACGGCACCTGCCTGAGCACTACCGATGGCGGCAACACCTGGACCACCGGTGGCAATATTTTCGACAAAGACCTCTATGCCTTCGATATGGTCAATACGACGGCTGTCTGGGCCAGCGGCAATACGATTGTTGCCCATAGCGATGATACCGGCATGAGCTGGCAATCCGGTCTCTCCAACATTCCCGAAACCACCCTGAATAATGTGATCGCCACCAAAACCGGCACCCAATACCCGGATGAATACTACATCATTTGCGGACACTATGATGATACATCCGAAGATCCCATGAATTACGCCCCGGGAGCGGACGACAATGCCAGCGGCACCGTCGGGGTAATGGAAGCGGCCCGGGTGCTCAGCGAATATAACTTCCACTATTCAATCAAATTTATCCTCTTTGCCGGTGAGGAACAGGGCTTGTGGGGTAGCGCCGCCTATGCTTCCAACGCCGCCAGCAACGGCGAGCAAATTCTCGGCGTGCTGAATATGGACATGATCGGGTATGATGGTAATATGGATGGCAGCATGGAAATTCACGAGGGCACCATGAGCGCTTCCCAAACCCTGGGTAACTTTGTTGCCGCTAACATCAACAATTGGGGGCTACCGATCGCGCCACAAATCAAAACCTATAACAGTTCCAGCGCCAGCGATCACAGTTCTTTCTGGAATTACGGCTATCCGGCCATTCTGGTAATTGAGGACATGTCCGACTTCACGCCTTTCTACCATTCCACCAATGACCTGTTGTCCACTTTGAATCCCAGTTTCTTTTTAAACAATGCCCGCGCCACCATCGGTAGTCTGGCCCTGCTGGCCGAAATTGACTCCACCGTGACGGGGCTATCCGATAACAAAACGGTGCCGGAAGAGTTCAAACTCTACGCGCCCTATCCCAACCCGTTCAATCCCAGGGTAAATATCGAGTATTCGCTCCCCGCTGCCCAAAAAGTGGTGGTAGAAATTTACGACCTGCTGGGTAGATCGATCCGGCAGCTGGTGAACGCGCCGCAGCAAGCCGGCAATTACCAATTACAGTGGGACGGGATAACCGAGCAAGGAGCTAAGGCGCCCTCCGGCATTTATTTCGTCCGTCTTCAGGCGAAGGAGCAAGTGCAGATTCGGAAGATGGCGTTGATTCGGTAGGTATTTATTGAAAAGGATTTGAAATTACGACAGAGATAAGTGTAAAAAGGGATACAAATTTTTGTTGGACAGGAAAAAGCGTTTATCCCTATTTAAAATTATCCCTGTCGTAACAAACTCATGAAAATTTCTTAATTTCAATTTAAGAGAACAGCAGTGTTTTGTTGTTTTTCTCTGCGTAATTTCTGCGCCTTCGCGTCTCTGCGTGAATTTCATTATTTATCGGGAGGAATGTGACTCTTATGAGAGGAATTATTTGCCTCCCGCTCACGTCGCCGTTCCAACTCGTTAGCATACCTCACCCCAAGTGAATCTGCCTGTTCTCGCGCCCACTCGCTCAGTTTGGTTTTCCCTGCCGGTGGCGATTCCACAAATAATCGCTCTTCCATCAGACCTTCGATTTCTTCACGGGTGATCAGCACATCGTTGAGGAGCTTGCCGATCAGCCACCCGGCAATGTAACCTATGGAAGGCGGCACGGAAATAATCGGACGCTCTTTGCCAATGATGTTGCCAATGGTCGCAACCAACTCCCGATAAGTAAAGGTCTCCGGCCCAATCGCGTCAATGATCACATTATCGCGGCTCTCTCCCCATGCGACTACCAACTGGGCCAGATCATCTACATAGATGGGTTGAAGTCGGTAACGGCCACTTCCGAAGACAGCGAAAATCGGAAAACGCCGCAATACCCAGGCAATGTTGTTGATCAGAATGTCTTCCTTGCCAAACAAAACCGTCGGGCGAAGGATCGCATAAGAAATGCCCGAATCTTTAAGTGAACGCTCCAGTGTTGCTTTTCCACGGAAATACTCCAGATGTGTCTCTTCAGAAGGATTGGTGATGCTCACATGGACGATTCGTTCAACCCCGGCTTGCTTTGCGGCATCGAACAGCACCAATGTATTTTTCACCGCATTGGCATGAGTGAAGGTCTTGTGATTGAATCTTACCCAGTACGTATTGGAGAGCACCTCCACACCTTCCAATGTGGCTACTAATTTGTCCTGATCATCAAAATTGAAGGGAAAAGCCTGTACGGCATCACCGAAGGGATTTTTGCGATGCAGTGAATTGGTGAGAGTGATGACTCTCCGGCCCTTTTCCAATAGCCGTTTGGCAATGTATTTCCCGGAGTAGCCAAACGCCCCGGTGACTGCATGAAGTGGTTGATCCGTCATAGCTATTTATGTTGAGCGAAGTGTGTGTCAAACTAAAGTTTGACACTCCGAAATTTCAGTTAAGTTCGAATTCTATCTAACAGATCGTGTACGCTGGTATAAACTACCGGGATTAAGACCAGGGTAATCAAAGTTGAAACGGTCAATCCACCGATCACCGCCCGGGCCAGCGCAGCCTGAATTTCGCCACCTGCCCCGGTGCCGAAGGAAAGCGGCAACATCCCTAATACGGTGGTACAGGTGGTCATTAAAATGGGACGCAACCGCAGCTGACCGGATTGCAACACCGCTTGATGCACTCCCAGGTTTCTCTCGCGGCGCATCAGGTTAATATAGTCCACCAGCACAATGGCATTGTTCACCACTATTCCGATCAGCATAACAATGCCCATCATGCTTTGCATATTCAGGGTAGTTCCGGTGAGCAGCAGGGTAGGCACCACGCCGATGAGGGCCATCGGAACGGCTACCATCACAATCAATGGGTCTAAGAAGCGTTCAAACTGGGCGGCCATGACCATGTAGATCAAAATGATGGCCATGATGATGGAGATTATAAAATCGCGCTGGGCTTCCTGCTGTTCTTCATATTCGCCGCTAAACACCAGCGAAAAACCATCCGGTATCGGATAATCCCTTAANNGGCGGCGCCGCTCTCCAAATTAGCAGTAATATCCGCAACCCGTTGTCCGTTCACCCGTTCGATTTCAATCGGGCTGCGACGGCGTTCGGTATTGACCACAGCGGAAACCGGCAGAATTTGACCGGTTCCGGTACGCACCGAGACGTTGTTCAAGTCCTGGGTGCTCAGCCGGTCTTCCGGTCGTAGACGAACCATAATCGGAAATTCTTCCCCGCCTTCCCGAAAAACGCCGGCACGACTTCCCCCGACATTGGTTTGAATGACCTGAGCGATCTGGCTAACGGACATTCCCAGATCGGCAATTTTCTCCCGGTCAATTATCAAATTTTGTTCCGGCCGCCCTTCCCTGCGGCTGACCCGAACATCGGCAATCTCCGGTACTCGTTCCAAAATTCGCTTGATGTCTTTGGAAACTTGATCGGCCACGGTCAGTTCGTAGCCTCGTAATTCTACCTGCACCGCTTCCGCTCCCCCAGGAGCCGAAAAGCCGCCGCAGCATCCACAGCCCGGATTGGGCATCTACACGAATATTTGCACCGGGTATTTTTCCGGCAACATGGCGACGAATTTGATCCGCCAGCGCAAAGCTGTTTACGGTCCGATTCCCGGCGCTTTTCAAAGAGAGCTCCACTTCCGCATCTCCCGGGCGAATTTCAATAGAGATATGGCGGACTTCCTCCATAGGCGTGACTTCCCGAACCATCCGTTCCAGGTCGTAGAGGTATCTGTTCACCACAGCAATGTTGGTTCCCTGGGCCATCTCAACTTCCACATCAATCTCATTGGCATCGGTCTCAGGTGCCAGTTCTACCGGTAACAAGGGCCAGAGCAGAACCGTGATCACCAGCAGCAAAATCGTCATCCCGAAAATGATCAGCCGGTGTCGAAGCGCACTTTGCAGCCAACCGGAATATGCCGTTTCCAAGCGCAAAAACCATCGACCGAATCTCAATCGTTGGCTGCCGGCGATATTTCCGCCTTTCGGCACGGTCAGGTAACGGCTGCCCAGCATGGGAACCAGGGTGAGGGCTACCAGCAGCGAGCACAACAAGGCAAACACCACCACCAGGGCTAACTCCTGGAAAAGCATCCCGGAAATGGTCTGCATGAATACCACCGGCAGAAAGATGACCGAAGTGGTGAGTGTGGAAGCAATGATAGCGCCGCTAACCTGCCTGGTACCGGTTAAGGCACTCTCTTTCAGGTCATGTCCGTTTTCCCGGATCCTGACCATATTTTCCAGCACCACAATGGCATTATCCACAATTAAACCGATTCCAAGCGCCAGTCCGCCAAAGCTCATCTGGTTCAGGGTGAGATCGTTGAAATAAAGCAGTCCAAAAGTAGCGATGAGTGAAATGGGAATGGACAGGGCAATAATAAACGTGGTTGAACCAGTGCGTAGAAATAGGTACAAAATAAAAATAGCCAGAAGTCCGCCCCAGATTGCGGCCTGCTGCACATTGTTGATCGAGTTTTGAATAAATTCACTCTGGTCGATGATCATCATCAATTTTATACCATCCCGTTCCCGGTCAATCTGATCCATGACATCACGAACCTCCCGCGCAACAGCTACGGTGTTGGCGCCGGATTGTTTGCGAATGCCCATCCGAACCATCGGCCGGCCGTCGATCTGGACGATGCGATTTACATCTTCAAAGCCATCTACTACCCTGGCGACATCGCGGACCCGAATGGGTTTACCATCAATAACCGTGATAATGGTGTTGGAGATTTGTTCCAGAGATTGATATTCACCTCGTGTTCGCACATACATATCGGAGAGGCCTTCCCGCATATCGCCACCGGGAAGGGTTACATTTTCCCGTTGCAACGCCTCTTTAACATCATTTGCGGAGAGTTGGCTGGTGGCAAGGCGGTCCCGTTGAAGTTGGACCTGGATTTCCCGATATATCCCGCCCCAAATATCCACAGAGCCCACACCGGGAATCTGCTCAAATCGTTGTGAAATTTCTCGTTCCAGAATGCGAGTCAATTTATCCATGCTTCGCTCTGATTGGGCGCCCAAAATAACCACCGGGAAATTGTCCGGATCAAACTTCCAGAGCCGGGGCGGCTCCACTTCGGGAGGAAAATCATCACGGATACGGTCCAGCGCTGCCCTTACATCGTTGGCGGCCGCATCGATATTGGTTCCCCGGGCGAATTCCAGGGTAACCCGACTTCGCCCTTCTTCAGAATCGGAACGCACCTTTTCTATGTTGGGCACACTTGCGATTGCATTTTCTACCCGATCGGTAATGATCGTCTCGATCTCTTCCGGCCCCACATTCGGATATGAGGTGGAAATGCTCAGCATCGGATACTCTATGGGCGGAAGCAAATCTACCGGTAAAAAGCGAAATCCCATTACACCTAAAACGATGATAATCAGAAATACCATGATGGTTGCAATGGGACGCTGGACTGCTAATTTGGTGATGTTCATATCAATATTAATTCGGTTGTTAACGTGTGTTGAACTAGAACTTATTAAGGGAAGCAGATAAAATTAGTTCCCTGTCTGACGCAAGCCTGCTAATACGTTTAGTTTGTACCGGATGAAATGGTATCTTCCGTTGTTGCCTGCTGACGGTCCATTACTTCATTTAGCAGGTCCTGGCGTTGCAGTTGCTGAAGTTCCTCCACCCATCCCCAGGTAACCGGCCGTACCCGCGCATTCCCGGCTTGACCTCCCAAAAGCTCCTGTCCCAGGGTTATCACCCACTGGTCCGGGTCCACTCCCCGAATACCGGCCACCATACGGCCCTTGGCAACCACCTCAATTTGTCTGAATTTAAATTCAACCGGCCCTGTTAGTGAGATTGGCTGATCCGGGCTGCCCCTACTGACAGGTTCAGCCTTTAGTGAATCTTCTGTGACATAGACGCCGGTAACACCGGTGCCGGGATGTTCATACAAAGCGCTCAATGGCACCAGAGAGGCTTGTTCGCTCTCACCATAGTGAACATCGACAGTAACAAACATACCCGGTTTTAGCTCCCGGTCAGGATTTTCCATATCGATCTCCGCTTCGGTACTATGAGTTACCGGATGCAAGAAAGGTGAAATTCGGGATAATGGTGCACTGCGGAAAGCAGACGGTGAGTTCTCGGTAAAGATGTCAGCTTTCTGTCCTTGCTCGATATAATTCAACATGCGGTCGGTTAGCACAATCAGAACCCGGACGCTATCCAGCTTTCCCAGAGTAAATAAACGGCTATTACTGTTGACCAGCATCCCGATTTCCGCGTTTCGATTTCCCACCGAGCCCGTTACAGGTGCACGGACGACGGTCTGAGAAAGAGTTTCTTCACGTTCGTCTACAGTTGCCTGTGCTTGCTCTACCCGGGCCCTGGCCAGTTCAAGATCGGCCTCGGCAGATATAGCCCGGGTTTGAATTGCTTCCAGTTCGGAAGGACTGGCCAATCCCTTCTCGGCTAATGTTTCCGTCCGCTTTAGCTCGGTCTCAATTTCTTGTAACCGCGCTTCCGCCTGGCGGACTTGTGCAACCGCTATTTTATAATTGGCCTGCGCTTGTTTTAATCGTTCTCTGAATTCAGAATCCCGCAGCCTTACTAACGGATCGCCCCGCCTGACCAAATCACCGTTTACACTATATACGTCTTCAATAACCGCGCTGACTTCCGGGTAAATATCGACCTGATTGTTTGCTTTGACCACTCCGGTCAATCGCTCTGTCAATGGCAGGGCCCCGTGGCGTACTTGAATTGCTTCCACAGCAGGTACCACCGGGGCAGGCCTGTTTTCCGCCGAACCTGATTCGCCGGAACAATTCGTCAACAATAGCACCAATCCAATTGAACACAGAATGAATATTGCATATCCCAATTTCACTAAAACACCAATCTCTTTCTCATTTCATATCTTTGGTCGTTCGCATCGCTCACAATTCATTTGAATATATATGGTTATAATCCTGCTCCTGGACAAAACAGACATTCCGAATGTATCTCTTAAATACTATTTTATTCAGGAATAGAGATTTCTGAAAGAAAGAAAATAAAGATTAATTTTGTAGAAAAACTGTTTTTTAACTTATGCAAGATATCAGATTTGAGCTAAGACTTGTAACGTTCGATATCCCTCAATTTAAACGGGTCCGTTCGTAACCAAGGCAATCTGTCCTGCTAAAATGCTTTGTTCAGTGACAGAATTTCTACAAATTTGATTTGTATACTTGTTTGACATTAGTATAGTTTTCAAGACGAGGTTCGTTGAAGATAGCCATAATTGGAATAATTTTACCGAAACCAAATGAAATGTCATGAAATTACTCATTGTGGAAGACAACCTTCGCTTACTTCGCGATATGCAGGAGTTCCTTATCAATCAGGGTTTTGTAGTAGAAATGGCCACCACCTACCGCGAAGGTAGCGAGAAACTTTATATATATCAATACGATCTGGTAATTATCGATTTGGGGTTACCGGATGGCAACGGCCTGGAATTGGTCCGCGAAATTAAAGAGCATAGGACAGAAACCGCCATCCTCATCCTTACTGCCAGAGACGCAATTGAAGATAAAGTAAAAGGATTAGACCTGGGTGCGGATGATTACATGACCAAACCGTTCCACAAGTCGGAGCTGAATGCGCGCATCCGTTCCATACTGCGTCGGAATAAATTTAATCGTAGTAATATCATGGTGATTGATGAGATCAAGATCGATTTGTGGGCAACTCAAGCGTATGTTAAAGAGGTTTCATTGAGCCTCACCAAAAAAGAATTTGACCTTTTGCTCTATTTTGCACAGAATCCGAATCGCATTCTGACTAAAGAGAGTATTGTCGAACATCTCTGGGGGGATCAAATTGATCAGGTGGATAATTTTGATTTTATCTACAATCATATCAAAAACCTGCGCAAAAAAATAACCGCCGCGGGAGGCAAGAATTATATCCATGCCATGTACGGGATGGGTTACAAATTTGCAATCGATCAATAATGTAAGGTATGTCAACAATGAAATCACGCCGTTCTTTCAGACTGTTGTCTAAAACAACGCTAATCTATCTTATTTTTACTTTTATTGCGTTTTTCAGCAGCGCCCTGTTCTTGACCCACGAAGCGGATGAATTTATCAACAATAACCTGAATCACCGTTTCCAAAAATTCGAGCAATGGCTTCAGCGATATATCGAATCCGGTAAACCTCTCGATCAACTGCAACCCAAAGCCAGGGTCACCATGCTTTCACAGCTACCGGGACAGCAGACCTTCCCCGTTTATACCGACACCCTGATCTATAATTCCGAGCTGGATGAAATGCATCGTTATCGGAAAAAAACAAGTGTGCTAATGGTGAATGGACACTATTATAAGGCGGAAATGAACAAAGCAGTGGAAGACTTTCTGAGGCTACGGAATGACATTTTCGGGGCCTCAATTCCCGCCTTTATCCTGCTGGCTGTGGTAATAGTGGCCTTCAATTTCTTTTTATCCGGTTATTTTTTTCGAGCCTTCAACAAAATTCTGGAGTTAATGAGAACCTATAACGTCAGTCAACGAAATGAAGTTGAAAGGGTTAAAACAACCACCCTGGAATTCCAAAAAATGCAGGAATTGTTTCAACAAATGATTGACCGGATTGAAGCTGATTATCGCCATCTGAAGGAATATACTGAGAACATGGCCCACGAGATGCAAACCCCGTTGACAGTGATTCGCAATAAAACAGAAAATTTGATTGGCGATTCTTCCTTAATGGAGCGCCATGCCGAAACAGTGAAGATTATCTATGATGAGACCAATCACCTGTCGCGTCTGGGCAATATTTTAAACCTGATCACCAAAATCGAAAACGGCGAGTTTAGCAATGTCGTTTCAATTCACACCAAAGCAGTGATTGAGAAACACGTTGCCGCACTTAACGAACTTGCCCAATTAAAATCAGCCTCTATTGAAATGGATTTAGCGGAAGATCATCACCTGGTGATCGATCCGTATTTGCTGGATATTGTGATAAGAAATCTGCTCCGCAACGCCATCAGCTATGGAACACCTGAGCAACCGATTCGCATTCGCACCACTTCGGATGCCTTGACCGTGAGCAATTACGGTTCGCCACTGGACATCTCAGAAGGAAAGCTGTTTGAGCGGTTTTACCGCAACCACAAACAGCGCGCTTCGCTGGGATTGGGACTTTCGCTGGTCAAAAAAATATGTGATATAAACAATCTGCAAATCGATTATCAATACAACGATGGCCAACACCTGTTTACGATTAGGGTGCAGCCAAATCAGTAATAGACATATAACAGAAAATTTCTGTTGATATTCTTCCTCTCAAATTTCATATTTGCTTATCTTATAAAGATGGATTGAATTTGATAATAGACAACAGTCTGATGAAAACTGATACAAAAATTTCAAAGGTGGGATATGAAAGCTTTGGTGATAGGTTCGGGAGGCAGAGAACATGCGATCGTATGGAGACTTCGTCAAAATCCCGACATCCAAAAAATCTATTGCATTCCTGGTAATGGTGGTATTCAGGAAATTGCCGAGTGTCACTCGATTCCGGTAAACGATTTCAAACAATTGGCAAAGTTTGCGGAGGAAAAACAAATTGATCATACCGTTGTGGGACCGGAACAACCTTTGGTAGAGGGCATTGTCGATTACTTCCGGGATAAGAAGTTACCCATTTTCGGACCATCACAATCTGCGGCCAGAATGGAAGGTAGCAAAATTTTCGCCAAAAATTTAATGGCCAAATATCGGATTCCCACTGCCATATTTGAAGAATTTCATGATCCGGATACTGCGGTAAGTTATCTCAATAATTTAAGCGATCAACCCCTGGTTGTCAAAGCTGATGGATTGGCTGCCGGGAAAGGCAGTATCGTATGTGCCAATAAACAAATAGCACTACAGGCGGTTGATAGTTTAATGACCAAACAAATATTTAAAGAAGCGGGAGCCAGCATTGTCATTGAAGAAAAGATGAGCGGTGACGAAGTCAGTTTCTTTGTCATCACCGATGGAAAGGATTATCGAGTTTTGACGCCAGCCCAGGATTTCAAACGTGCCGAAGATGGCGATCAGGGAAAGAACACCGGCGGCATGGGTAGCTATGCCCCAACCCCGTTTCTTGGCGAGGATTTATATCAAACTGCTATTGAGGATATTGTGGAGCCGACCTTAGCCGCCTTGCAGTCCGAAGGCATTGACTATCGAGGCGTTTTATATGTTGGCCTCATGCTCACCCCCGATGGCCCGAAAGTGGTGGAATTTAATTGTCGTTTCGGCGATCCGGAAACCCAGGTGGTGTTACCCCTGCTCAAAACGGATTTGCTGCAAATCGTGCGAGCCGTGCATACTCAATCATTAGGAAAATTGAAATTAAAGTTGGACACGCAATATGCGGTTTGCACCGTCTTGGCCTCTGCCGGATATCCAAACTTTTACGAAAAAGGAAAAGAAATTAGTGGATTGAAAAAATTACCGCAGAATATTCTAACCTTCCATTCCGGCACCCGCCAAGAAAACGGACACCTACTCACCTCCGGGGGAAGGGTTTTGGGCATTACCGGTATTTCGCCGATTTTAAAAGAAGCATCCAGCCGTGTATATGCGGCGATTTCCAAAATTCACTTCGAAGGCATGCATTATCGCACCGACATTGCCGAAAAAGCCTGGCGAAAACTGGGGGAATGAATTGGATATTGGATAATCGATATTGGAAATTAGATATTGGGCGTATAAAACACCAACCGACGAATCCCAGCTACTTCGCCGCGGCCAATGTGGATGAGAATCAAATAACGAATACCCTACATCCTGTCAAAATTCGTTTTCATTTCTACCCGTTTTTTACGACAATACAGGAACCACAATATCGACCTAATAAATTTATGGAGAACAACATGAAAATTTTAGTGACGGGTGGGGCAGGATTTATCGGATCGAATTTGGCAGATCGTTATCTGGAGCTGGGACATCAAGTCGCAATTGTGGATAACCTGGTAACCGGTCAACGGGAAAATATAGCGGAAGCAGCTACGTTTTATGAAATGGATATTTGCGATAAGCAGATCAAGAATGTCTTTGAGAAGGAGCAGCCGGACATTGTTAGCCATCAGGCAGCGCAAATGGATGTTCGAAAATCGGTTGAAGACCCGATCTATGATGCAAATGTAAACGTCCTGGGATCGTTGAACATTTTGCAAAACTGCGTTCGCTACCAGATTCAAAAATTTATCTTTGCCTCCACCGGTGGGGCAATTTACGGCGAACAGGATTATTTCCCTGCGGACGAGAACCACCCCACTCGCCCACTCTCTCCTTACGGGATTACCAAATTAACCACCGAAAAATATCTTTATTTTTATCAACAAACTTATGGACTGACTTACAGCATCCTGCGCTATGCCAATGTGTACGGGCCGCGACAAAATCCCCACGGGGAGGCCGGAGTGGTTGCCATCTTCAATACCAAAATGTTAACGAGAAAACAACCGGTTATCAATGGGGACGGCAAACAAACCCGGGATTACGTCTATGTGGGGGATGTGGTCAAAGCAGGCGAGCTGGTCTTAAGCAAAGGCGCAAATAAAATCTACAACATCGGCACCGGAATCGAGACGGATGTTAACACCCTATTCCACAAAATCGCTCAGCACATGGATCGTCCCATAGAAGAAATCCACGGCCCGGCTAAACCCGGCGAACAACTACGCAGCGTATTGGATGTATCGTTAATTAAAAAAGAATTAGGCTGGGAGCCCTCCGTTAATCTGGATGAAGGATTGAGACGGACGACTGAGTTTTTTAAAAAAAATTAAATTGACTGTATTAATAATTGACCCTACATTAAGTACCTAAATAGGAGCCAAATTAAGAACTAAATTATAGGTCCCAAAATGAAACAAGTAAAATTTAGCGTGGCAGAGCCCCAAATTGAGTTCATAAAACAATATTCCCGCTTTGGCTTTAAAGACAAAAGTTCGATGATAAGAGCTGCTCTTGAAGAATTGAGAAAAAAATTTGAATACCAAAGCTTAAAAGAATCTGCTGAACTTTATGCTGAAGTGTATCAAGAGGATGTAGATATCCAAGAACTCACTGATTCCGCAACAACTGAGTGGCCTGAATAGTGAAACTTGAAAGAGGTATGGTCATAGAGGTTAATTTAAATCCAACAAAAGGATCTGAAACTGGAAAAAATCGTCCTTGTGTAATAGTCACGAATGATGTATACAATGAAAGAGTGCCTGTAATTCAAGTTGTGCCGATTACAGGTTGGAGCGACAAAAAAGCTCGAATTAAAACAAATGTTGAAATTATTCCTAGTGCCACTAATGGTTTAACAAAAAAGTCAATTGCTGATTGTCTTCAGACTCGCCCGATTGATCGTCGCTTTCGTTTGAAAAAAATTCTGGGAAAGTTATCGAATGCAGATCTCCATCAAATAAACCAAGCATTAAAAATAGTTTTTGACCTTTAACCTTTAAATGAGCACATATATTATCAGTAAGCAAAATAGTAGCAGTATTAAGGAATATCCCGGCGCTGAAATTGTCTCAAACTTATGACCAGGCAGATTCCGATAAGACCAATTAAGACCCCCACATTCAACCAAAAACTCCGCTCGCCAAACATCAGTTTTTGCGGCTGATAATAGGTGAAAATATTGAACGGTATGGTAAACTTTAGCGCGTCCCACAATCCGCTGATAAAATCCAATAGATAAAACACCAGGACAATTGCCGCAGCATAAGTACCCGCCCTGCTTCCCTCCTTTCCGAAGGTGGAAATCAAGAGCGTAAAGCTCATAATCAATGTAAACAATAACCACAAATTGGCAGCGATTTGAAGCATCTGCAAAAAAACATGCGTCGTTAGGGTTGAAAAAACAAAGATGGAGATGAGTGAACCGACCCAACCACCCAGGACCACCAATAATAAATAGAGTGACCCTGAGCTCCATAATGATAAAAGCAGCTGGCTGCGGGGAATCGGATAGGCCAGCAACAGTTCCAGGGTACCGGATTCAATCTCGCCAATAATGTGACGGGTAGGTATGGAAATCGCTGCAATAGCCAGGATAGCGATAACCATGGGGTGATTCAATCCGAATGCCGCTGCTCCATTGACGGACACTGCAGTCAGGAATTCTTCGAAAACGATGGCTCGCATGGCGGGTGGAATTTGTTCCAGTGCAGCAGTAATGATCGGGAGAAAATCCATCGATGAAATCAGGTAGATGATGACCAGTTGCAGAAAGGCAATAAACAATATGCTAAATATCGCCAGCCCTCGATGGCTCTTCCAGATGAATAGTTGATAATGGAATCTATTCACTCTCTTCACTCCGGTAATAGGTCATGAATACTTCTTCCAAATCCGGTTCGGGGAAAACAAAATCCGCAATGGGCAAATCTATCAACTGCTTCAGCAAGGCTAAAATATCACTCTTAACTAAAAAGTCATACTCTAATCCCTTATTTCCCAACAGCTCTGTTCCCGACAAATGCAGTTGATCCACTGGCTCACTGAGAATCAACTTCAATCTTCGAAATCGTTTCTTTTTCAGATTTTCCAGTGTTTCCAGTGCCACCAATTCCCCTTTACGAATGATGGCCACCCGGTCGCACACCTTTTCTACTTCGGGAAGATTGTGCGAGGAGAAAAAAATAGTCCTGCCCGCGTTTCGCGATTCGCGGAGGAGATCATAAAACACTTCCTGCATTAACGGATCAAGTCCGATGGTTGGCTCGTCAAGAATTAATAATTCGGGTTGATGAAAAAATGCCTGAACGATGCCTAATTTCTGTCGGGTACCATGCGATAAGTACTTTATCTTTTGCAATAATATGGCATGTGATAATTCGAATTTATTCAAAAGAGTAGTAGGTCGAGTAAATGGAAGACTTCGCAGATGAGCGACAAAGCGAAGATATTCCTCACCGGTCATGTCGGCATAGGCAGAGAAATTTCCGGGCAGGTAACCACAATTTTGCCTTATTTCAACTGTGTGCTGGAAGAGCGGCTTTTCAAACAGTTTGATTTCCCCGGAGGTGGGCCGCAGTAAATCCAGTAATAAGCGAATGGTGGTTGTCTTCCCTGCCCCATTGGGACCCAAAAAGCCAAAAATTTCTCCACGATTAACCGCGAAGGAGAGATCGCGAATCCCAAGCGTTTGTCCGTAATATTTACTTAGCTGTTCAACGGTGATAGCGGAAAATGTTGTCATTAGTTTAATTTCTCAAGGGTCTCATAGTGACAAAAAAAGTTAACCGCAAAAGATAATCATGTTTCGATAATATTACTTGAGAAGTTTCAAATTCTTTGCGTCTCCAAAGGTATAAATTCCGAAAATCTTGTTAATCCGGTCTAAAAACCGTCCGGAGAGGTAACGCGGGTGGATATGATTTTTATCAGGTTTATGGATTGCAGTTGCTATTTTGAAATCAAAATCGTAATTTATTTAACAAGATGTTAACTAAAATTAACTATCACAGGAGGAAGAAACATGTACGACAAGAAAGCAGACCTTGCCGGCCCCGGAATCGGCGATTACAATGAGCTGGAGAAAATCTTACCTCAGGACTATCACTCACTACTCGATCCCAAAGAAACGCAGTTGGCGCTATTTGCAGCCAAAGACTACATCGAGGAACATTTGTGCAAAGAACTGAATCTGATTCGCGTACAGGTGCCGTTGATAGTTGATGTGGAAAGTGGGGTAAATGATTACCTGGATCGCGACGGCTCGCGCACCCCGATTCAGTTTCATATCTCTAACGATTATGACAAAAATCCGGTAGATGCGGAAGTGGTGCAGGCCGCCACCAAATGGAAGCGAATGGCGCTAAAGCAATATGGGATGAAAATTGGCGAAGGTCTTCTTACCGACATGCGTGCAGTGCGTAAGGACTATTTTCTTGACCATGATCATAGCGCGTATGTGGATCAATGGGATTGGGAGATGGTCATTACCGAAGAACAACGGAATTTGGATTTCTTAACCAACGTAGTAAAGAAAATCTGGAAGGTCCTCAAAGGTGCCGAAACTCACGTCCAGGAAATGTTTCCCCAATTGAAATCGGATAAATATCCAAATTTACCTGAAGAATTGACCTTTCTGCATGCCGAAGATATTTTGGACAAATTCCCGGATATGCCGCGAAAACAACGGGAAACCGCCATTCTTCAGGAATATCCGGCTATTTTTATTTACGGTATCGGCTGGACCCTGAAAGATGGTTATCCCCATGAGATGCGGGCAGCAGATTACGACGACTGGATCACCGAAACCCAATCGAAAGACGGTCGTCCTATGCACGGTTTGAATGGCGATATTCTGGTCTGGAATCCGGTTACCCGACGTCGTCACGAGCTTACCTCCATGGGTATTCGGGTAAATCCCGAAACTTTGAAAGCGCAATTAAAGATGACCGGCCAGGAAGATTTCTTGAAATTGCCCTATCACCAGGCCATTCTCAATAATGACATTCCATTGAGTATTGGCGGCGGCATCGGTCAATCCCGGACCTATATGCTCCTGCTTAGAAAGGCTCACCTCGGTGAAGTCAGTGTCACAGTTTGGCCCAAGATATTAAAAGAGATGTGCCATAAAAAAGACATTCATGTATTAGAATAACAAAATGAGAGAAGAGCGATAATTCACCAATCCAATAGGCTCGCTGCATGGCGAGCCTTTTTATTTTATTCTCTGATTAATACGGCGGCGCAAGAATTGCTCTTACATTATAGAGTGCCACAAAAATGGTTGCATTTCGAATTTGTGGCAACCGTTTTTGGTTTAACTTTATATCACTACCTGGTTATAAGTAGTTTTTTTTCAATTAATTATAAACAATTTTTTAAAATTGGCAAACCATTTGTAATTAATTCATAGAGTTATGGAAAGAGTCATCGGCCTGGCAGCATTATTGTTCGCGAAGCACCTTTTGCCAGGCCGATTTCTATTTGTGAAGAAAATAATTTTACTATTGACAAAGTTTGTGTAAAGGATTACTTTTAAGATAAAAGAGTCTGAAATGCAGAAATTGACAGAATGATTTTTTCACAAGCATGTAATTACGGAATACGAGCTGCTCTATATGTAGCCTCTTTGGAAGAACAAAAATTTGTTCCGATCCGGGATATTGCCGAGAAACTGGATATTTCGTTTCATTTCTTAACAAAAATTTTACAGAAGCTTACCTTGAAAAATATCATGGTTTCTTATCGGGGCCCAAATGGTGGTATCTCGCTGGCCAAACCGGCCGAGCAAATCACCTTACTGAACGTCATTGAAGCAATTGATGGACCTGACCTCTTTACTGAATGCATCTTAGGGCTGCCTGGTTGCGGCGTCGAGCAACCCTGTCCCCTTCATGATGACTGGGCAAATGTGCGCACAGAACTGAAAGCAACTTTTGAAAATACCAATTTGGCAGATTTATCTCAAAGATTAAAGAATGATAATCTTCGATTAAATAATCTACCACTAAACAATATTTAGATAAAACTTTCAATAACCGTTTAACAATTTTTTTATTCCTATTTCAGTTAAAATAGTATTAATTCTTTAATTCACAAACACAGCAGGAGGATATGATGCGTAAACAAACAATGTATAAGTGGGCTGCCGCAGTTGCCGTACTCGGATTACTTATCTTTATGGTAACCTGCGGAAAAAATGGAGAACAAGCAGGGCAAACGACTGCTTCCGGTGACGTTCAGTCCGTAGCCGAAGCTCGTGGTTTGAACCCGGCGGATCTGGTTGCCGCCGCCAAGACTTATGTCCCCACCGGACAACATGATGAGTATGTCATGTTTGGCTCCGGCGGACATTCGGGACAGGTTTTGGTGATCGGGGTTCCCTCAATGCGTCTGTTAAAAGTCATCGGTGTCTTTACCCCGGAACCCTGGCAGGGATGGGGTTATTCAAAAGAAACCAGGGCAATTCTTAAAGCCGGAAACCCGGCAGGCAAAGAGCTGAATTGGGGCGATACCCACCACCCCGCCCTTTCCGAAACCGAAGGTGATTACGACGGCGAATATCTGTTTATCAATGACAAAGCCAATGCCCGCGTCGCTGTGGTTGATCTGAAAGATTTCGAGACCAAGCAGATTATCAAAAACCCGATTTCCCTCAGCGATCACGGCGGAACATTTGTCACTCCCAATACGGAATGGGTGATTGAAGGCGGGCAGTATGCCATGCCGCTGAACGGCGAATATGCCTCGCTCGATGAATACAAAGAGAAATATCGTGGCATGATTACGTTCTGGAAATTCGATCGCGAAAAGGGGCGCATCGTTACGGATGAATCGTTTGCGTTGGAGCTACCTCCTTATTGGCAGGATCTATCCGATGCCGGTAAATTGGTCAGTGACGGGTGGATTTTCTTAAATTCGTTTAATACCGAATTGAGCACCGGCGGCGTGGAAGAAGGCAATCCTCCTTTCGAAGCCGGCGCCTCCCAGCGCGATATGGATTATCTGCATGTTATCAATCTTGAAAAAGCGGTTGAATTGTACGAGGCTGGAAAGACCACTAAAGTCGGTGGGTTTGATCTGTTGTCTCTGGAAACTTTAACTGAAGAAGGCGTATTAAATTTTGTACCGGAACCGAAAAGCCCTCATGGCGTTGATGTGACACCGGATGGCAACTTTCTGGTTATTTCCGGTAAACTGGACCCTCATGTGACGGTTTACAATTTTACTAAAATTAAAGAAGCCATTGAGAATGAAAACTTTGAAACCAGAGACGAATATGGCGTTCCGGTGATCAATTTTGATGCAGTCGTGGAAACTCAGATAGAAGTAGGTCTGGGACCATTGCATACTCAATTTGATCCCAACGGCTTTGCTTATACCAGTCTCTTTCTGGAAAGCGCTGTGGCCCGTTGGACCCTCGGCGAAGAATGGTCAGACAAACATGGCAAAGAGCCCTGGTCGCTGGTAGATAAAATTTCCGTTCACTATAATGTAGGTCACTTAGCCGCCGCTGAAGGCGACAATGTCAATCCGGATGGCAAGTATCTGGTATCGCTCAATAAATGGTCTGTGGATCGCTTTACCAATGTGGGACCATTGCTGCCACAGAACTTTCAGTTAATTGACATCTCTGACACAAAGGGCAATATGCAACTGCTCTACGATATGCCAATCGGAATCGGAGAGCCACATTATGCACAAATTATAAAAGCAGATAAGTTAAAAGGCTGGGATGTCTACCCGGAAATTGGTTGGAGTCCGGGCAAACAAGCAAAGGATGCAAATGGTATTCAGCCTGGTCAAGAACAGGTAAAGCGTAGTGGTAAAAATGTAGAAATTTGGATGAGTGCGATACGCAGTCATTACACCCCGGAACGAGTAAACGTTAAAAAAGGTGATCACGTTACCTGGCATATCACGAACGTGGAACGAGCCAAGGATGCCACTCACGGCTTTGGTCTCCCTTACTACAATTACAATTTGAGTATTGAACCGGGCGAGACCCAGACCGTCGAATTTGTAGCGGACAAAGCCGGTGTGTTTCCTTTCTATTGCACTGAATTCTGCTCTGCTTTGCACCTGGAAATGGCCGGCTATTTTCTGGTTCAACCTTAATAACAAAAGAAGTTGTAACAGAGCTGATCCGGCAGTTTAAAGCACTGCCGGATCGGTCAAAAGAAAAAAGTACATTTAAATAGATTTGGAGGAATTCTGATGAAGGATCTTGATTTAATTGTGGGCCCCAGAGTCCCCCAGGAATTGCTTAAGCGGGAGCGGAAGAGATTCCTCCTACCCACTGTATTCCTCGGCTTAGCCGGTTTATTGTTGTTAGTCTCCATCTTCTTTCCTTATTGGCGAATGACCTTACACGCGCCACAATATCCCGGTGGTCTTCAGATACAGTTGTATGTAAATCACGTAACCGGGGATGTGGAGGAAATCGATGGTCTCAACCATTACATTGGCATGAGATCGATGAAGGATGCCGCTCCCTTAGAAAGATCATTAAGTATTGTTATGATTGCGGTTATCGTATTGTTGGCAATCGGAGCGATTTATATTCACAGTCCGATTGCCTTGTTTTTCAGTTTTCCGGCCTTTCTCTTCCCGGTGATATTTCTGGGCGATCTATATTTCTGGATGTGGAATTACGGAACCAATCTTGACCCCAGAGCGCCTCTTAGCGGGGCAATTGAACCATTTGTCCCGCCCATATTAGGTGTAGGAAAGGTCGGTCAATTTAAGACAGTGGCCAGCTGGGATATTGGTTTGTATCTTTCTATTGTGGCTTCAATTTTAATTATTATTGGGCTTTATTTTCATCGTAAGGCATATAAACCGTTGATAGAATCAAAATTTCAAGAAGCAAAAGAAGTTCAACAATCAGTCGGCGAACAAGAACAAGTTAAATAAACGATGATTAGAAAAATTACCATAATACTGTTGGGAATGCTCTTATTCAATGTTCTCGGTATAAATTTACCGGCAGAATCCAAAACGATTGAAGTTTCGCCGCAGGGGTATTACGCGACCTTAACCAAAGCACTTGCTCACGCGCAAGATGGCGATACGATTGAAGTTCGAGGTGGTCAATACTCCGGGCCGTTAAAAATTGAAAAATCGGTGTTGTTATTGGGGAATAAATGGCCGGTAATTGACGGCCGGGGCCAGGAGACAGTGATTGAGGTGAATGCCCAAGGCGTCCACCTCGAGGGACTAAACATTCGAAATAGCGGAACATCACTTTCCCAGGAACATGCGGGTATCACTGTAACACACCCCGCCGCGGTAATTCAAAATAATCGTATTGAAAATGTGTTATTCGGTGTTTATCTGAAACAAGCCGACCACAGCATCATTCGCAATAATAAAATTGTTGGGAAAAAAGAATTGGATGTTCCCCGCCGTGGTGATTTAATCCGGGTATGGTATAGTGATAGTGTGAAAATTGAAGATAATGTGGTAGAGAACGGACGCGATGTCATTATTTGGTTTTCGAAAGGAACCAGACTACGAGGGAATTCTATCACAAATGCCCGTTATGGCATACACTTTATGTATAGCGATGATTGTCGGATTGAGAACAACATTTTGACCGGAAATTCGGTCGGGGCATATTTAATGTACAGTCGTCGCTTGCATTTGATCCATAACACCATCGCTCATAATCGTGGTCCCTCTGGATACGGCATCGGGCTGAAAGACTTTGATGACGGCTTACTGATCGAAAATCTGATCGTTGATAACCGGGTCGGTTTATTTGTGGACAACTCCCCCCGTGAGATTGAAAGCACCATGACCTATAGAGGAAACGTGATTGCTTATAATGACATCGGGATGAAGCTGTTTTCCTTTATCGAGCGTAGCAAGATCGTGAATAACAGTTTTATGGAGAATTACGAGCAAGTGGCCGTAAGCGGATCAGGGCTATTGACGGGAAACGACTGGAATCAAAATTTCTGGAGTGACTATGTCGGTTATGACCAGGGAGATGACGGCATTGGAGACATTCCCTACAAATACGAAAATTTATTTGAAAACTTGATGAACAAACATCCCAATCTAAGATTGTTTATCTACAGCCCTGCCATTCAGGCGCTTGAATTTGCTGCCCAGGCGTTTCCGGTGGTAAAGCCAAAACCGAAATTTGTCGATCCCAATCCCAGAATGACGCCTTCCATTCCCCAAGGATTGGCAAGCATTGATTTGCCGACTCGCTGGACTCTAAGCACAGCAGCTTTAGGATTAATTGTTTTCGGAAGTGTACTGACTTTAGGTTTATCAAAAAAATCTAAACGTTTAAATCGGGACGCTAAGATGAAATCTAAGAAAACTAATAAACCGGGTCCAAAACATTCCAGTGAAAAAGAACACACCGCTGAGATGTGGATTGAGGTCCGCCATTTAACCAAACGATTTGGAAAACTAACCGCAGTTAACGACGTTTCTTTTACCGTCACTCGAGGTGAAGCGGTTGCTTTCTGGGGCTCCAATGGTGCAGGTAAAACCACAGTTCTAAGATGCTTGTTGGGAGTTATTCCCTTCCAAGGTGATGTGTCCATTAATGGATATAAGGTCAATGAAGAGAGCAAACAGGCACGTCATTTAATCGGCTTCGTGCCCCAGGAAATTAGCTTTCACGATAATTTGAGTGTGCAAGAAACGGTGGAATTTTACGCGCAACTGAAGAAATCAACACCGGAAACTATCGGTGATTTAATAGATAAATTGGGGTTAAGGCCTCACGTTTTAAAAACAATCAAAGAACTGTCAGGAGGGATGAAACAGCGGGTGGCACTGGCAATCGCTTTATTAGGGAATCCACCTATCCTCTTCCTCGACGAACCAACAGCAAATTTAGACATGCGGTCTCGCGATGATTTTCTGGAGCTATTAGGAGAGTTGCAGGAAGAAGGCAAAACTATCGTCTTCTCCTCTCATCGATTGGAGGAAGTATTCTCCTTTTCCAATCGGGTGCTGATTTTAGACCAGGGAAAACTGATTGCCGACTCTCCTCCTGATGAAGTTTACGAACACCTGGGAAAGCATTCTCTGTTGCGAATTTATGTGTCTCCCCAATTGGTAAGTAACGCGCTGGATATCCTTACGAATAATGGGTTCAAAGTTTCCCGAAACGGAAAAGGCCTTAAAGTTCAGGTGGATTCGCACTCAAAAGGGAAACCCATCACCCTGTTAGCAAAACAGGGAGTGCCGGTAGACAATTTTGAATACGAGGTTGAATCATGACGATAGATCGACAAAATGTGATGTTGCTAACTCGCAAGGAAATAGTGGATGCACGACGCAATCGATGGTTTATTTTATACACAATCGTATTTGCCAGTCTGTCCTTAGCGCTTTCCTGGTTGGGGCTTTCCGGCCTGGGCGACTACGGGCTGGCCGGTTTCGGCAGAACCACCGCCAGTATGATCAATCTGGTTTTGCTAATCGTCCCGCTAATGGGCTTAACCCTCGGTGCCATCAGCCTGGCCGGTGAACGAGAACGGGGAACACTGCTCTACACCTTAGCTCAACCGGTCACCAAAGTCGAAGTCTTATTGGGAAAATTTTTTGGCGTGGGGACGGCGTTGTTGGGGGCGTTGGTTATCGGATTCGGATTGAGCGGACTTTTCATTGCCTATCAGGGTGGTACTACCCAAGTGGGCAGTTATTTGATTCTCGTTGGCTTTACATTTTTGCTGGGCCTGGTTAGCTTAGGGCTGGGAATGCTGATCTCCAGCGCTTTGCGAAAAGCGGACACCGCTGTCGGCGTTTCCCTATTCGTATGGCTGCTACTGGTATTCTTCGGCGACCTGGGCATCATGGGGTCGGCACTCACTTTAAAGCTCGATATCGATCAACTTTTTGTGGTATCATTGATCAATCCCTTACAGGTCTTTAAATTGGGAGCGATTTTTGTCATCCAAGGCAATTTGGAAGTTCTCGGCCCGGTGGGACGGTATGCGGTGCGATCCCACGGCAGTCAGTTAATCCCCCTGCTTTTAAGCATCCTGATTGCATGGATTGTCTTATCTTTCGGATTATCATATTATATTTTTAAGCGAAGAGGGGTATTGTGATGCTGAATATAAAATTTATCCCGATTGTTTTATTCATATTACTTATTGTACGCTGTGGTTCTAAATCCGATATGGATCAACCGCCGACCGTTCGTTATGGTGAAGATTCTTGCGATGAATGCCACATGTTAATTAACGAAGCCCGTTTTGCAGCCGCGTATGTTGCCCGGGATGGACAAAACAGAAGATTCGACGATTTGGGATGTATGTTAAAATATCAAGCAAAGCATCAGGAAAAAGTGCACACCTTTTGGGTGACTGATTATCAAACTGAAAAGTGGCTTTCTGTAAATAATGCGATTTTGGTAAAAAGTGATCAAATAAAAACACCGATGGGCCATGGGATTGTGGCTGTTGAGAGTCAGAAAAGTGCTGAAACAATTCTCCATAAAAAAGAGGGAAGCCTCTTATCATTTGAGCAATTATTGAACGGACTAAAACAAAACTAAAACGTAAGGAGTTAAAATATGATCTTTCATAAATGGCGGGTATTATTTACTGTAAATTTTCTACTGGGTGGAATTTTACTGCTCAGTTGTGGGGGCGGTGATAAAGAAACCCAGCAATCAAAATCGAGCACGCAAAAAAAACAATCTGCGTCTACTCAAACGGCCGGTCTCAAACCTGGTGATGCGGAAAAAGGAGAAACTCTCTACGTTCAATACTGTTCTGCCTGTCACGCTCAGGATGCCACCGGTATCAAAGGACTGGGCAAAAACCTGATCACCAGTCAATTTGTAGAAGAGAAGACTGATAAAGAACTATTGAAATATGTTAACGAAGGCAGACCGGCAGATCATCCTTTGAATACCACCGGTATTGCCATGCCACCCAAGGGTGGTAATCCGGCCCTCAAGGATCAGGAGATTATGCACATTATCGAATATTTACGAACTTTGCCAAAACAGTAAGCCTGACAAATAGATGGAATATTAAAATTTTTGTTCGACGCCAGCAAGAAATCCCAATAGCGTGTTTTCTTGTCAGGCCTTGAAATAGCCGTGTTGGTCGTTCCCTCCTCTACCAGCACGGCTTTTATTTTTTTTAGAACTACAATCTTGCCCGCCTCCCGTAGCCTTAGGGAGGGCAGGCAGATAAGATGGTGGATAGAGGAGTGCATCGCCTTTATGCGATACAATGCGGTGCATAAAGGCACCGCCCTGCTTACCTCGAATATTTCCATTAGCCAAAACCGACCATAACAAGAAGGCAAATTAATTTTAGAATATTAACAGGTAGGTTCATATATGAATAAAGCAAATATGAAGTATTTTGAAAGGGCAGACATTCTCTATTTTAAAATCGCAGATGGTCAAGAAGCAAATTCTATGGAAATTAGTCCGAATATTACCGCCGAAATAAATCAGAATGATGATCTCATTGGTATTGAGATTCTAAATGCAAGTAATTTCATTGGTGATTCCCTTTTGGATTCTGTTCAGGCAAAGATGTTAAATCTTCGCAAAACTCAAGCTTCATAACACCCGTTTTTATACAGTTCTAATGATTTCCCATATCACTCCACAATAAAAAACTGTCCGCACAATCCGGGAAGGTGGATTCGAAACTCGCCATCTGCTGCCATAATCTTTTTATGATCATCCGAATCTATTAGTATTTGAGTCCCTAATATCGATTGTGAAAGGGACACTGTTCTCTCTTGCGGGGAGACGTTTAAAATGTATAATATTCTGTCGCCGTCAAATTCTTTCAGATCAGCGTAAATGTGCTCAGTTGCGATTAAATTGGTTCGTTTCCCTTTCCATAGAGCCGGATGGACATCACGAAAGCGCATAAGTCTGGCAACATAATTTTTTAAATCTTGTTCTTTTGTCGTCAATCCGGAAATTTTGCCCGGCGTGCGAGACACATGATCGTCGCATAAATTCTTCTCCCAGCATCTTTCGGTGACGCGTTTTGCAAATCCCTCCAGTTCGTAACCAATTTCATCATTATAATAAATGGTGATCGGTCCGGTGTAGGCAGCCATAAAACTGAAAGCACATTGATGACGTTTCCAGTAATGGGGATTTTCTTTACCACTTAATCCCGCTCGCTGAATCAGATCTCCGAAGCGAACCAAATCATGGCTGCTCAGCATCAGATTGGGAATGGCGTGATGGGGATAAACCTGATGGGTGGCATATCCTTCTGCCAGTATCGAGGCTGGTTTTCTCCCTTTTCCACTCTCCTCAACCGCCAGACACTGCACCAATCGATAACGCACGGGAAAATCAAAGGCGGAGTAGAGGCCAACTGAATCCCGATTACCGTAAGCCTGGCGGGCGATATCCGTTTCTCCCGCCCACACTTCGGCCACCATGTAGCCCAGCGTGCCCCACTTTTTACCGGCAGCGTATCTTTCCCTACATGTTGCTTCCACTGCCTGACGAATTTCTTCCCAATACTGAACCGGGACTTGCTGAGCCTGATCCAATCGCCATCCATCGATTCCGAGAGTATCGATCCAATATGTGGCCACCTCTTCATAAAATTTAAGACTGCCCGGATATTTCGCCCGACGCTTGGAACTCGCCGGTTTTCTCCCGCTCGGCGAAGGTGCCACCGTGCCTTTGTGATGCCCGAAAACGCCATCAAAAAATACATACATTCCCAGTTGATGAGCCTTATCGACCAGCGCTTTGGCCTCTTCAAAAGTACCGAAATTGGGGTCGATTTTAAAATAGTCGTGCGCAAAGTATCCGGTGGATTCTAATTTGGGGTCATTGCCGCTGCCTTTGTCCGAATCAAAAATCGGTGTTAGCCAGATGGCATTCATGCCCAGGCTTTTGATGTAGGTCAACGCCTTGATCACGCCTTTCAAATCGCCGCGATGATGGCTGGGACCATATCCGACATTATAATCTCTGGTTGAATCCCCATCGATAAAGGCAGACACCATTATCTCATAGATTCGCAAGCGGTAAAATTCCTCCTTGGGAAGGTGTCCGGCTTGATCATCACTGGCTTGATAACTCTTAAGGGAAAAACTTACCGGTTCATCTGCGCCTACTTGTGAGAATAAACCAATAAACATACATGTGAGAATGATGAAATTAGATCTGCACATCGTTCAAATTTCCTGCTGTTTTTGGTTATGCTAAGCCTACTTTAGGACTTTTAATCTTGTAGTAGCCACGAAGGCACAACGTCACAAAAATATAGCTTTGGTAACATGTATTTAAAAATGTCAAATATAATAATAAAGAATTCTTTCTTGCGTAATTGGCAGCCATTCGAATAAATTAAGCCTTATTTATCAATGGAGGAGAAAATGAGCATTACACGATTAATCATTCCCCCGGCACTCTGCATTTTTTGCTTTTTGACAACCGCGCAAACTGTTGAACGTCTAAGTTCGCCGGACGAAAAAATCACCATTGATTTTTTATTACAAGATGGCCGGCCTTCCTACCGGGTTACTTACAACAGCCAGGAACTGATTCACCCCTCCTCACTGGGATTTCGCTTTAAAAATGCAGCGTCATTGACCGACGGATTTACGATTCTTGAAACCAAACAGGAAACAGTAGATGAAGCGTGGAAACCTGTATGGGGCACTGTAAATCAAATCAGAAATCACTACAATCAGCTTTCGGTAAAACTTCAGGAAGAAGCCGCACCGCAAAGGCAACTCCATTTACACTTCCGGGCCTATAATGATGGCGTCGCTTTTCGATATGGCCTGCCAGTGCAACCGAATCTAAGCGATTTTGAAATAACCTCGGAAGAAACCTTTTTCCACTTCAACGCCGATCACTCCACCTGGTGGGTTCGCAACGATTACGATAGCTACGAACATCTTTACAAAAATACCCCACTCAGTGAAGTGGAAAGCGTCAATACACCGTTTACATTGAAAACCGAAGATGGGTTGTCAATCAGCATTCATGAAGCCAATTTGACCGACTATGCCGGGATGACCCTGGAACCCGTGGAAGGCTTGGATTATGGCTTGAAAGCAGTGTTGGTGCCGTGGCCGGATGGCGTGAAAGTTAAAGCCGTTGCGCCCCATCAAAGTCCCTGGCGAACCATTCAGATTGCCAACAAACCAGGTGATTTGATTGAATCTCATTTAATTCAAAATCTGAACGAACCCTGCGCCATTAAGGATGTCTCCTGGATTAAGCCCATGATTTACATGGGTATCTGGTGGGGAATGCACATTGACAAATACACCTGGCATGCCGGTGAAAAACACGGCGCCACCACCGAAAATGCCATCCGCTATATTGATTTCGCCAGCAAACATGGGATTCCGGCACTTTTAATTGAAGGCTGGAATCTGGGCTGGGAAAGCTGGTTGCAGGATACAGTCAAGTTTGATTTCCTCAATTCCTATCCTGATTTCGATCTGGAAAAAGTGGTAAGTTATGGCCGGGAAAAAAGTGTATACATTATCGGCCATCACGAGACCGGGGGCAATGTACCTGATTACGAGCTACAAATGGATTCGGCATTTGCCCTGTATGCCCGGCTGGGTATTCCGGCGGTGAAAACCGGTTATGCCGGTAAAATCATCCCTGAAGGGCAACATCATCACGGTCAATGGATGGTGAATCATTACCGCAAAGTAGTGGAATTGGCTGCCAAATATCGTATCACAATTGACGCCCATGAGCCCATCAAACCGACCGGAATTTCCCGCACCTATCCGAATATGATGACCCGTGAAGGCGTACGAGGCATGGAATACAACGCCTGGAGTGATGGGAATCCTCCCGAACATACGACAATAATACCGTTCACGCGAATGTTGGCGGGGCCCCTTGATTACACCCCGGGCATCTTCGATTTAACCTTCGACGAGTACAAAAAAGAAAACCGGGTTTATTCCACTTTGGCAAACCAGTTGGCGTTATATGTGATTCTATACAGTCCCCGCTGCAAATGGCAGCCGATTTGCCGGAAAACTATGAGCGACAACCGGCATTTGAATTTATTAAGAAAGTCCCGGCTACCTGGGATGATACCCGGGTATTGGATGCCCAAATCGGTGGCTTTGTTGCCATTGCTCGTCGAAGCGGAACCAATTGGTATATCGGCAGCGTGACAGATGAAAAAGCCCGGGCTTTACACATTCCGTTGAGTTGGTTAAATACCGATAAAGCATACGCAGCAGAAATCTATGCAGATGGCGCAGATGCCGATTGGAAAACCAATCCTCGTTCCATAGAGATTAACCGCTTTGGGCTAACCTCTGCGGATACGCTAAAAATTTGGATGGCTCCCGGTGGTGGTCAGGCGATTCACCTCTCCCCTGCCTCGCAAGCTGAGCAAAATTCACTTCCGAAGTATAAAAGTTCATCTAAAAATTATTAAACTGATATAAATAAAACGGCAAGATGGATTTCACGGGTGCAAAGGAAAAATGCAAAACTCACTTCACCCAATTTTCTAATTGCAATTTGGGAATGTGCGAAAACTCTCGGGTGTTGTTCGTCACCAGGGTGATCTCCCGTTGTCGCGCCTGGGCGGCGATCTGCAAATCCATCGCACCTATTGGCTTCCCCAGAGATTGCAAGTGTTGTCTAATTTGGCCATAAGATTTTGTATCCGCCAGTTCAAAAGGTATGATAATCAGAGGGAGCAAAAAACGTTGCAGCGCTTCACGATTCTCTTTTGCCTTTTGACTCTTTTCTACGCCAAATTCCAATTCCGCAATTGTTATAGTAGAAATACCTACCTCCATAGGAGGAATTGTTCGGAAGCGCTGAATCACAGAGACGGGCTTTTTCTTCATAAGATAGATGCAAATATTTGTGTCCAATAGATATTTCATTCAAACCACGCGCCTCTTTCCTGGACTACTGGCTGCTCACGCTTATCCATGAAATCTTCACTAAACATATTTAAACTGTCAATCATCACCTGGTAGAAATGTTCCTTAGGCAACAAAACCACAGCATTGCCAACCTTTTTCACAATTACCTCTGTTCCCTCAAATCTATATTCCCTGGGCAGGCGTACTGCCTGACTATTTCCATTTTTAAACAATTTCGCGGTTTTGGTCATAATTTCTCCTCAGTTAATATATATTCAATATATATACTTATAAAAGAAACTGCAAGTTCTGTAAATGATTAAGTAACTCAATCAACCTAAATCTATTTTACAAAAATCAGCGCCAAACGCTAAAAAAAAATTGACAAAAACTCATTTTTGTATAAATTAAGTTGTTTTGAATCATTATATTAGGCCATAAAATCATAAGGAAGTGAAGGATAAAAAATATTCCTCCCGGAAACGAATTATGCAGTTATCTCACTTATTAAAAAGTCGCGATTTAAAATATTTTGTTTTAGATATCCTGATGATGGCAATTCTGGTGATCAATCTGGCATTGATCCTTTTTGACTGGATCTTTGTCAGTGAGAGCGTCCAGAATTTGTTGCGGCAATATTCACCTGATTTTTTTTACTATTATCACGCCAATATTCATCGGGATTTTTTGCGGATCGATCTCTACTTTGTCTCTATCTTTGTGGTAGAATTAATCATTCGATGGATCATTGCCATTAAGAACGGTACCTATCACCGCTGGTTTTTCTATCCCTTCGTACATTGGTATGACGTGCTGGGGTGCATTCCGGTTGGCACTTTTCGGTTCCTGCGAATTCTACGCGTTGTGTCGATTATCATCCGACTTCAGAAATTAAAAGTTATTGATTTAACCCAAACCTATTTATATGGAAAATTCACTAAATATACCAACATCATTGTAGAGGAAATTTCTGACCGGGTAGTGGTTAATATTCTGGAGGATGTCCAGGATGAGATTAATCGCGGAGGACCTATCACAGACCGAGTATTAAGCGAAGTGATTATGCCGCAGAAGGAAACGCTGGTGGAATGGATTTCACACCGCGTTCAACGGGTCTCCACTGAAGCCCATGAAGCTTATAAAGAGGATATTCGACAATATGTAAATAAACGTATTACGGAAGCGGTGGAGCAAAACAAAGAAATTGCTGTCATTGAACAAGTACCGGTTTTGGGCCGGGTTATTTCCAACCATTTGGAAAAGGCCATAAGCGATATTGTGTACAATGTCATCAGCGGGGCATTTGAGGACCTGGCTTCACAAAATAATAAATCATTGGTTCAGGATCTAACTGACTTAACCCTGGATAGCTTACAGATCGAATCTGATGATACCATTAACCTGGTTGCCAAGGACATGGTGTTACAGGCACTCGAATTGGTAAAAGGTCAGGTCAAAGTGCAGCAATGGAAAATTCGCGATATGGAAGAACGGGAGGCAAAGATGAAGGCGAAAATGGAAGAGGCGTTTGAGGAGGAATAGATAAGATCCTAATATTCGATTTTGATAGATTTTTTATTGTGAATGTATTATCTTATAGACATTGTCGTAATACAAAAGGTAAACATGATGGATACTTTAACATTAAAAATCCCAAGCGTTATTAAAGAAAAACTCAAAGCATATTCAAGACGAAAAGGCTTGAGCAAATCAGAAATTGTACGCAATGCTTTGGTGGAATATTTAGAAAAAGACGAATTATCTAATAAAGGAACGTTTTATGACCTGGCCCAAGATCTTGCTGGAAGTGTAAAGGAGGCTTCAGATCTCTCAACTAATAAAAAACATCTTTCCAGTTATGGTCAATGAAAGTTAAACGAATACTCGTCGATACCGGACCAATAGTGGCTTTTCTGAACAAAACAGACAACTACCATGAATGGGCACTCAGCCAATTTACTCAGTTAATTCCACCCTTTTATACCTGTGAATCTGTTATTTCAGAGGCTTGCTTCCTTTTAAGGGATACAATAAATGGGCCGGAAAATGTATTAAAGCTAATAGAACGCGAGCTAATCCAAATCCCATTCAAGCTTGAAACTGAGTTGAGCTCAATAGTCCCGTTAATAAGCAAATACAAAAATATTCCGATGTCCCTTGCAGATGCCTGCTTGGTAAGGCTTAGTGAACAGATATCTGCTAGTAGCATTATTACTTTAGATGGGGATTTCAGAATTTACCGAAAACATAAAAGAAAAATTATTCCTATTATTATGCCCCCTGAGCTCTGATAATTCCAACGCACGAAGCTATAAGTGATGCTGATAAACCACGTTACTATGTCACCGGTGTCGCACATTGAGCAGCAGCTTGTCCAAAAATCCGAAGGCAGTCAAGATAACGATTGCGAATACAATGACATAGGTACTCACATTGGAAAGAATTGAAATACTACCCAGTGCCGATCCGAGCGCAGAGGTATTCTTCTCAAATATTTCTAAAAAGACCGATCCTATGGAAGAGTAATAAATGGCCGTGCCAATTCCGGTGATGATCGCTACTAACAATAAGCCAATCTCGCCAAGGTTTGATTTTCTCTCATCCTTATGTTCAATATGTGAAATCACGCTTTCGGCAAAGTTGGCCGATAGCATGAATCCCTCTTCATCTTGCAATCCACTGTAAACCTGTTTGTAGGTAGCAAGTTGCGTCCGGCATTGCTGACAGGAGCGCAGGTGCTTTTCGATGTCGCTGCGTTGCAAAGTGGGATCATTGTCCAAATATGCTTGCAGGTCTTGATCTCTTAAATGTTTCATGGTAATTCCTCTTTATTCCATCAATTCTTCGATCGCATATTTTTCCATCAAGCGCTCTTTTAAAAGTTTTCTGCCTCGGAAAAGACAACTTTTAACCGTGCCTTCCGGCAACTCCATAATTTCGCTGATTTCCCGATAACTTAACTCATCCAAATGATAAAGCGTCAGAATCGTTCGAAATTGAACCGGTAAATGATTGATCTCTACATGCAGGTATCCCTGCACCTCCTGATTGCTTAACAAAATATCGGCTGCTTTCGAATCACCTGGGATCTCCTCAATAAAACTTCTCTGCGATTTATCCTGTGAATTTTGTCCGGCAGTTTTTTCGGAAATAGAACTGTCCGATAAATCTTCATACAGCGGCAGCTTGCGTTTTTTTAGATAGTTAATGGAGGTATTGTAAGCAATTTTCGCAATCCAGGTTGAAAACTTCGATTTAAATTGAAATCTGGATAAGTTTTGATACACTTTGATAAACACATCCTGGCAGATCTCTTCCCGATCCGCTTCATTTTGTACCATCCGAAAAACAATATGGCACACCAGACGTTGATAGTCTTCTATCAGGGACTGGAATTCGCCCAGATCGCCGGCCAAAATGTTGCGGATGCGTTCTTGTTCTGAATCCATTTAAATCATCTCAATATTCTGTCACATTGAAGTGGACAACCTAATCAGCCATAATGTTGCAGAAAAATTTTGCGAGGAACTGCAACATTTCTGCAATTGGCCTGTCTACTTCAGTGAATGGAATTTAAAAATAGAAATCATTAATAAGGAGCAAGAAGATGTCAAGTCCAGAAATTATTATCGCCCCGGTAATTTTCTTTTCGTTGGTAGCCATTGTGAAAATCATTTCTGATAATCGTCTCCGCCGCATATTGATTGAAAGAGGCAAATTAGACGAGAACATCAAATTTATTTTCCAAAATCGCGCCGAATTAAATCCGCTCTCTTCGGTCAAATGGGGCTTGGTACTGATTGGCATCGGCCTGGCGCTTTTGCTTGGCCAACTGTTCCCCTACACCTTCGCCGATGAAGCCATCCTTGGCCTGATGTTTCTGTTTGCCGGAATTGGTTTCTTAGTCTATTATGCGCTGATGAAGAAACAATTGGCAGAGCAAGGGAGCCCAAAAGATCTGGGCTGATAAGCATACACTCATTCAAGAGTTTTGAGTCTTGTTAATGTAAAGCAGCTCTTAACCCTGCAACATTATCATTCAAACTTAAGCTGGAGTAATGGAGAAATGGAGGACTGATTTCTATGCCCATAATTGCAGTTTGTTTGTAGATTGTCTTTATTCAACACTCCATCATTCCAATATTCCACTTCGAACGGCTGACTTTGTTGCCTTTTCTGGATTAATTTAAGTGCTCACCCAAAAACTGCTCTATTCCACCCATTCCGCTAAAAACACATTGGTATCACCCGGTTTTTTATTAAATCGGTTGGAACCAAAGACCAGGTATTTGCCCTCCCGACTAAACATGGGGAAGCCGTCAAAGGTGTCATTAAAGGTCACTTGTTCGAGGGCGCTGCCGTCCATATTGATCAGATAGAGATCGAAATTGCGGGGCGATTTGCTGCGCACATTGGATGAGAAAATGATGCGCTCCCCATCCGGGTGAAAATAGGGCGCAAAACTGGCCTTGCCGAAATCGGTAATTTGTTTCATGTCGGAACCATCGCTATTCATCACGTAAAGTTCCAGGGTGGTCGGACGCACGTAGCCTAATTTGATCAGATCTTTGTAATCTGCCAATTCCTCCTCCGTTTTAGGTCGACTGGCTCGAAATACAATTTTGGAGCCATCCGGCGAAAAGAATGGCCCGCCATCATAACCTTTTTTATACGTCAATCGCGTTTTATTGCTGCCGTCCAGATTCATGGTATAAATTTCCGGATCGCCATCACGGGTAGAGGTAAACACGATTTTATCACCTTGCGGAGATAAGACCGCTTCGGCATCGTAGCCCGGCGTGTCGGTCAATCTGCGCACGATTTCACCTTGCAGGTTGGCCACAAAGATATCATAACTGTCGTAAAGCTGCCAAACGTAACCTTTGGAACGATCCGGGGGCGACGGACAATCTTCATCGGCCAAATGGGTGGAGGCATATAAAATCAGGCTATCACCGGGAAGAAAGAAAGCGCAGGTAGTCCGCCCCTTTCCGGTAGAAACCAGCTTTTTATGAGTGCCATCAGTATTCATGGTAAAAATCTGATCGCATTCATATTTCCCAAACGTAGCCTGATAGACCAATTTGGTCTGATCGAAGGAAAAATAGGCTTCCGCATTCTCCCCTTCTTCGGTCAACATTTTCATGTTGCGAAAATGGGTTTCTCCGGGTAAGACATATTTCCCCCGGTTCGGGTTTTGTTGAAGACGAGCGTCTTCATTCTGTGCAATCACATAATTAACACTCATGATTATTATTAACAACAGAATTTTCCTATACAATTTCATCTCAATCACTAATCCTTTCCACTTTAGCCTTTTGCCTTTTAACTTTTTACTTTTACCTTTTCCAAAGTCTAAACCGCTTCCAACGCCTGCTCAATATCCAACACCAGATCCTCCGGATTTTCCACTCCGATGGACAGACGGATCATTTTGTCGGTGATGCCCATCTTTTCTTTCTGGTCGTGTTCAACATCCGCGTGGGTCATTGAATAGGGATGTTCCGCCAACGATTCGGTGCTTCCCAGACTAACCGCCAATTTAAACAATTTTAGCGAGTTTAAGAACCGAAACGCATGTTGCTCCCTGCCAACCACATCGAATGAAATCATGGCGCCGGGTGAGAGGCACTGGCGGCGATAAATTCCAAACTGCGGTTCATCCTCTCCCAGGTGTCCCAGGTAATATACTTTTTCCACCTTGGGATGCTCGGCCAAATAATCAGCCACGTAGCGGGCATTTTTCATCTGGCTGGTCATGCGCAATTTCAGCGTCTCCAGGCTTCGCATCATCAACCACCCGGTCCAGGGGCCGGCCATGTTGCCGAGAAATGTTCGTAAGGCCCTGACTTCTTTCATCAACTCATCCGATCCCAAACAGACGCCGGCGATCAAATCGCTATGTCCGCCAATGTATTTGGTGGCAGAATATAGCACCAAATCAGCACCGTGTTTTAAAGGGTGCTGCCACACCGGCCCCAGAAATGTGTTGTCCACCGCGAATAGAACCTGTCGGTCAGTAGCAGAGTGTTGATCGGCGATTTCGCGACACATCTGCATATCAACCAATTCGTTGGTGGGATTGGCGGGTGTCTCAATAAAAATCATTTTCAAGCGATCACCCACCTCACGTCGGGATAACACGTCCTTAATCGTTTTGCGGCCGCTTCCGGCTAAAAATCCCACCGGCTTGATATTGAATTTGGGCAGCACATGATTGATAAAATAGTCGGTGCCGCCGTAAAGCGGTTCGCTATGCAGCAGCACGTCACCGGGATTGAGAAATTGAAACAAGGTGGTGCTAATGGCCGCCATGCCACTCTCAAAAACGGCACAGGCTTCGGCATCGTCCCACAGCGTTAAGCGATCTTCAAGTATTTCCAAATCCGGATTATTGAGACGACTGTAAATCAGACCCAATTCTTCCGTGGGGCCTTTCTCACGCAAACCATAGGCGAGTTCAAAAAATGCCTTGCCCTCCTCGGCATTATGAAATACAAAGGTAGAGGTTTGAAAAATAGGACATTTGACCGCGCCCTCCGACCATTCGGGATGATATCCGTAACTCATCATTAAACTTTCCGGGCGAAGTTTTTTGCCGTTGATGAAGGCGTGTTGTTTTTTGTCTTCCATAGATTCCTCCTGATGGTATTACTATGAATGTTCAAAGGTTTTTTATAACATCTCAGGTTCACGGTTCAGGGACAAAGGGAAGTAGATAAAACTAATTCCCTGTCTGACTGCCAGGCAGGCTGATTTCAAAAAGTTGGCATGGCAAATATTCCCATCCTTGCTAAGGAGGGGACAGCGTCATGCCACATGGTGGTGCCTGTGGCAAAGCGTCTAGCGAACGACGCAGCCTGCCTGCCGAAGCTCGGCGCAGGCAGGGGGTGGTTGACGCAGGTGAATTGAGTTGACCACCCCTGATTTGCTCGCTGAACGCTTCGCAAATCTGTCCCCTCCTTGTAAAGGTGGGGAATTTCTCCCTTTTCCAATTCTCATACAAAATACCTGAAATCCAGAAGTAATTAAATCAGTTTCTATAAATATATGAAATCCCGCAGCTGTGCTATCGAAGAAATCCAAACTTAGGAAATAAACAAAAGCATAATCTTTTGCAGAAAGTTGCAACTGGAAACCTTGAACCCCGAACTCTGAACTCATCAACCATTACGATTTCTTAATCGCGTCTTGACCACAATTTCCGAGTGCAGGGTCCGGTGCACCGGACACTTATCGGCGATTTCTATCAATCTCTGTTTCTGATCTTCATCCAGCGGCCCCATCACCTCTATTTCGCGCTCGATCACATCAATCTTTTTGTTTTTGGATTCACACTCGCCACAATCCTGCGCATGCACTTTGTTGTGTTTTAAGCGAACCAGCACCGATTCCAAGGGCCACTCTTTGCGATCCGCATACATACGCAGCGTCATGCCGGTACAGGTACCCAATGCGGTGGTTAAGAATTCATAAGGAGAGGGTCCCTGATCGGTACCGCCATAAGAAGGTGGTTCATCTCCCACCAACGGATGCCCGTTAGCCATCACTTCGGTGTAAAAACCCTGCCTGCCCGTATGGGTAACCACCAAATCCTTTTCGGCTTTGATAAAAGGCTCTCGCACTTCCTCAGTGGAGGGGATATACTTTTTGGCCCAGGCGGCTAAAACTGTCCCCACATAGAGTGAATCGGCTTCCTCGGACAGTAGGTGATCCGCTTGATCCAGCGAAACAAAGCTTTTGGGATGGAGGGCGGTTTTAAAAATGTGACCGGCATTGTCAATGCCGACGGTATTATCAAGCGGAGAGTGGAAGATCAGCAATGCGCGGCGGAGCTTGCGGATTTTCTCATCCATTCTGGTTTCTTCCAGGTCATCGAGAAATTGTTTTTTGATTCGGAATTTTCTTCCGGCCAGCAAGATTTCCGCCTCCCCTTCCCGCTCGATTTCTTCTTTTTTGCTCTCCAATAAATGCGCAACATGGGCGGGATTGCAGGGGGCGGCAATCGTGGCCACCGCTTTGCATTCCTCAATTTCATGAGCAGCCTGCAACACCGCAGCGCCGCCCAGGGAATGCCCAATAAATATCCTGGGCACTTCCAGTTCTGCTTCCATAAACCGGGCGGCGCTAACCAGATCGGCGATATTGGAGGAGAAATTGGTATCAGCAAAATCCCCCTCACTTTCGCCGAGGCCGGTAAAATCAAACCGAAAAACAGCCACCTTATGTTGAGTCAAAGCTCGACTGATGTTTGATATGGCTTTAAGGTTTTTGGTGCAGGTAAAACAGTGGGCAAACAACGCATAAGCAACGGGTTCGCCATCCACCGGTAAATCCAACCGACCCACTAACTGCTGATCTTGTGAATTTTTAAACATTAATTTTTGTGATTCCATAAAGTATCTCCGTCATAGTATAAAAATAGGGATTTTCCAGAAATATGAAAAAGTAGCTTATGTGTTCTTTGCAGGACAAAAATCGCAACAAAAAAGGAACGGCCCCACAGGGGGACCATGTTCCAACGAAAATATTATCAAACAGGCTTTTTTTAGTTGCTGTTCTGTTTTCGTTGCGTTATGTAAAACTCAAATTCGTTCAGCAACTGAAATCCGACTGAATTTTATGCCGGATACTTGTTGCTGATATAATCCCGCAGATAACGGTTCTCCACTTTAACATCGGTCAATTCCGCCTGGACAATATCGCGCATGGAAACGATACCTTCCAGTCTCTGATCGGAGACTATCGGCAGGTGACGAATGTTATTATGAACCATAATCTGTTCGGCGTATCCCGCTTTGTCTTCAGGCACCCCCACGATTAAATCACGGGTCATCACCTCTTTTATTTGAATGTCATCGAGCTTGTCGATATTCTGATGACATTGGCGCAAAACATCCCGTTCACTCAGCAGTCCGCTAATCTCGCCATCACTATTGCGAACCAATACCGCGCCGATATTATTCTCCACCAGCACCTTGATGGCCTCGGCCACACTCTGGTCTTCTTGAACCGTAATCACATCTTTTCCCTTTTTGGCCAGGATATCTTTTATTTTCATTTTTTCACCTCCGGTTTAGGTGTTGTTTGGTTTCCATTAAAAGGGTTTACTCCAAAAAGTATTAAACCGCTAATTTCGCAAATTTTCGCTAATTATTTATGTTAACCTCATAGTCTATTAAATAGCGAAATTACCTGCCTGGCACCGAAGGCAGACAGGCCTGCTTGATGCCACACCGTGGCCACCCTGTCTCCAACAGGCAGGCATGTGGCCAGCAGGGTGGTTTTCAGAACAGACTNNTTAACCTCACAGTCCATTTAATTCGCGTAATTAGCGAAACCACCCTGCCTGGAGCAAGCAGGGTGGTTTTCAGAACAGACTCTTAAAAATTAGGGGAAGATAATGCTAAATAGCAATGAGTTCTAAACTTTTTAGCATTGTTCTTGACAATTTTTTGAAAAAATGGTATGCTTCACCTTTTATTAAAAAACCCTGGAAAATAGCGGAGGGCGTTTTTTTCGATTTCAATCGATTCTCAAATCTCATTAATATCCAATAAACATGCGAACACCTTTGCGAGTTGGTTACAATGGGATCGGGTTAAGGAAGCTAGCCAAGTCCGCAGGCGAGCGCTGGAATTGGGCTAAAGAGATATGGAAATTGGCATATAGCGAAATAGTGACTTTGGGATTGGAAAATCGCATAGTTTGCGAATGCACTACTTTGTAGGAGGAATGAAAATGGATTCACATAGGAACAATCCAACTCGAGCTCACCTGAGCAGTGTTCCTACATATAGGATGTTTTGATTCCTAAGGGTGCAAAAAAAATCTGGCTAATAATGAGTTTATTCTGCAAACACATTATTATAAAATGAATAAGAAAGTGTAAAATCTAAAAAGTATTTAGGAGACATTCCACAATGAGAAAGCTTCCAAACAAAATAAAAATTTTCTACAAAAAGAATGACAAACCATTTGCAGAATTATTGATGATGG
>JABAHQ010000512.1_pt4 | contig 39424 bp, 38 predicted proteins | sample 7062091 | NCBI WGS metagenome assembly JABAHQ01 (sample SAMN14534359, study PRJNA622989) | marine sediment metagenome | biome: marine biome [ENVO:00000428]; feature: marine pelagic biome [ENVO:01000023]; material: deep marine sediment [ENVO:00002113] | place: India: Gulf of Kutch | collected... | reverse complement strand
CCAGTCGGGGTCGGTCATGTCGGTGACCAGCACCTCGCCGTGCTGGAGGCTGTTCATCTGGGCCGCATCGAGGATCACCCGGGCCTTGCCCGCGGCGATCTTACTGCCGATGCTCTTGCCGGTGGTGATCACCTCGCCGCGGGTCTTGAGGTGGAAGCTCTCCATGAACCGGGTGTCCTGGGCGGACTTCACCGTCTCCGGGCGCGCCTGCAGCACGAACAGCTCGCCGCTCTCTCCGTCCTTGGCCCACTCGATGTCCATGGGCATGGGCTTGCCGGCGCGCTCGGAGTAATGGCGTTCGATGAGCACGCCGTAGCGGGCGAGCTCCAGCACCTCGTCGTCATTGAGCGAGAAGTGCTCGCGGTCCTCGCGGGGCACGTCTACGTTGCGCGTGGACATACCGGCCATGGGATCGCCGGTGTAGATCATCTTGACGGCCTTGTCGCCGAGCTGGCGCTTGAGGATGGGCCGAAATCCCTTCTCCAGTGTCCCCTTGTAGACGTAGAACTCATCGGGGTTCACCTTGCCCTGGACCACGTTCTCGCCCAGCCCATAGGCGGATGTGATGAACACCACGTCGCGAAAGCCGGACTCCGTGTCCAGGGTGAACATCACGCCTGATGCGGCCAGGTCGGCGCGCACCATCTTTTGCACGCCTGCGGAGAGGGCGACGTCTCGGTGAGAGAAACCCTGGTGGATGCGATAGGAGATCGCCCGGTCCGTGAACAGCGAGGCGAACACCCGCCGGCAGGCATTGAGCAGGCTGGCGCTGCCGCGGATGTTCAGGTAGGTCTCCTGCTGTCCGGCGAACGAGGCGGTGGGCAGGTCCTCGGCGGTGGCGGAGCTGCGCACGGCGACGGCGAATTCCTCGCCGTGCTCTCGTTCCTGCTCGGCGTAGGCCTGCTTGATCTCGTCGGCTAGATCGGCCGGGATGTCGGCATGCACGATCCAGTTGCGTATGCGCTGGCCCGTATCGGCCAGGGCCTTGACGTCGCCCGCCCGCAGCCGCCCCATGACCTCGTCGATGCGCCCGCGCAGGTCGTTGTGATCGATGAAGTGCCAATAGGCCTCCGCGGTGGTGGCGAAGCCGTTCGGCACCCGCACGCCGGCAGAGGCGAGCTGCGTGTACATCTCGCCCAGCGAAGCGTTCTTGCCGCCCACCAGACCGACGTCGTCGTTGCTGATTTGCGAGAATCTGCGCACGTATTTCATGGCACGCCCCGCCGCCGGCGCACGTGGAGGTACTACCTCAATGAAATGTAGCAGCTGTGCGGGCGCGGGAAATCAAGTGACCACGCTGGGCCGGCCCCGGCCGGTGAGCTCCCGGATGCACGCGATGTCGGCGGCCAGCGCGGCCAGGTCGGCGAGGGCGTCGCCGGTTTCGCGATCGTGGCGGGCCGAATCCGGCTCGAAGTGCTCCAGGTAGACGCGCAGCGTCGCGCCCTCGGTGCCGGTGCCGGACAGGCGGTAGACGATACGCGAGCCGTCATCGAGCATTATCCGTATGCCCTGGCCGGTGGCGACCGAGCCGTCGATGGGATCGGTGTAGGCGAAGTCGTCGCACAGGGTCACGGTGCGGTCGCCGAATGTGGCGCCGTCGAGCTCACTGACACGCCCGCGCAAGGTGTCCATGACCTTCTGTCCGGCCTCCAGGGAGAGCTCCTCATAGTCGTGGCGGGCGTAGAAGTGGCGGCCGAACTCGCGCCAGTGGTCGGCGACGATCTCGCGCACGGATTGGCTGCGCGCGGCCAGCAGGTTCAGCCAGAACAGCACCGCCCACAATCCGTCCTTTTCGCGCACATGGTTCGATCCGGTGCCGAAGCTCTCTTCGCCGCAGAGCGTGATGCGCCCGGCGTCCAGCAGGCTGCCGAAAAATTTCCAGCCCGTGGGCGTCTCGTAGCACGGGATGTTCAGCGCCTCGGCCACGCGGTCTACGGCTCGGCTGGTGGGCATGGAACGGGCGACGCCGGCGAGGCCGCCGGCGTATCCGGGCACCCGGTGGGCATTGGCGGCGAGCACCGCCAGGCTGTCGCTCGGCGTGACGAAGACACTCCGGCCCAGGATCATGTTGCGGTCGCCGTCTCCGTCGGAGGCGGCACCGAAATCCGGGCCGTCGGGCGCGTAGAGCGCATCGACCAGCTCGCCGGCATGGGTGAGATTGGGGTCTGGATGGCCGCCGCCGAAATCGGGCAGGGGCTCGGCGTTGACCACCGATCCGGGCGCTGCGCCCAGGCGATCTTCCAGGATCTTCCGGGCGTAGGGTCCGGTAACCGCGTGCATGGCGTCGAAGCGCATGCGAAAGTTGCCCGAGGTGAGCAGCGCGCGAATGGCGCCGAAGTCGAACAGCTGCTCCATCAGCTGCGCATAATCGGCCACGGGGTCGATAATCTCGACCTCCATGCCGCCCAGGGCATGGCGGGCAATGTGATCCAGATCGATGTCATCGGCCTCGCAGACGCGATAGGCTTCGATCTCCAGGGTGCGCCGGTAGATGGCGTCGGTCACCTTTTCGGGCGCCGGGCCGCCGTTTTCGGTGTTGAGCTTGATGCCGAAGTCCGCCTCGGGACCGCCCGGGTTATGGCTCGCCGACAGGACGATACCGCCCAGGGCGCCGTGCTTGCGGATCACGCACGAGGCGGCCGGAGTGGAGAGGATGCCGCCGCGTCCGACCAACACCCGTGGGATGCCGTTGGCCGCGGCCATGCGCAAGATGATCTGTATCGCCTCGCGGTTGTAGTGGCGTCCGTCCCCGCCGACGACCAGGGGTCCGTCGCGCGTCTCGATCGTATCGAAGATCGACTGGACGAAGTTTTCCAGATAGCGCGGCTGTTGGAATACTGCAACCTTCTTGCGCAGTCCGGATGTCCCCGGCTTCTGGCCGTCAAATGGCTTGGTGGGGACGGTGTGCGTTCGCATATTGCAGTCGCGGGACAGGAAGAATCAAGGCGCGCCAAACGTCATCGACGCGGCGCGGTGATATGATATTATCATTGCATGTCGCCGATAAAAGGCAAATTGCTGAAACGGCTGTTCACGCGCCGGAGCTTTCCGGGGCTCATGGATCTGTACGACGGCAACTATGTACTGCTCGAGCGCCTGGTGCCCGATCTGGACGCGGTGGGCCCGGTTGGCGTCTCGAGGGCGGCCGGCTCGCCGGATCTGCACTTGCGGGTGCTCGAGCGATGCCGGTATACGACGACATTGTCGCTCACCTATTACTTCGATGCCCCTGACGGGCGCGAGATCGCCGATCCGGATCTGCGCATCCGCGTCTACCACGATTTGCGCGTGGTCGAGACCATGGCCTGCCGGCGCAACGGCTATCTCGCCGCGGAGCTCATGGCGGGCGAGGGCAAGGGGGCCTTGGACTGCCGCTGGGACAGCAACCGGTTCCTGGAAAAATGGCTGGAATACTCGCTGGTCCAGGGTCACTGCTTTCGAGCCCGGCAGCCAGGGGGTGATCCCACCACCGCCCGCGAGGAATCCCTGGAAACACTCTAACCCGCCGCCCTCGCCCGCATCCGAGTTGTGGCGAGAGGCGCGGCCCGGAATGTCCCGCCCCCTTTTCCTCAAAAATACTGTCCAGCCCCTCTTCCCCTGTGGGCAAAATGTTCTACACTCCACAGGTGAGGGAATTCCTCTAGATCGAAAATAACTCTAAGTTATTGATTTAATTAAGGAATGATTAGCGCTGGTAGATTGGACGGGGGACGTTGAATCAGGCTGGTGTTGAATTAGGCTAGGAAAGATGCCATCTTAAACTTGACTAAATTGGTCGGGTTAATGATACTAGGACGCATGGATGTGTATTCCCCAATCGGTCCTATTTTTGAGCGAGTCAGATGGATTTGCGAGGAGGCAGTCTAATGAAATTGTCAACGAAAGCACGGTATGCAGTCACCGCCATGATGGACCTGGCGCTGCATGAAAAGTCGAGCCCCGTCACGCTGGCGGACATCTCTCACTATCAGGGCATTTCGCTGTCCTACCTGGAGCAGCTGTTTGCCAAGCTCCGCAGGAACGGGCTGGTGCGCGGCGTCAGGGGCCCGGGCGGCGGCTATCGGTTGGCCCGCCCCGCGGGTGAGATCAGCGTGGCCGAGATCATCGACGCGATCAACGACGCCGAGGAGCAGGTGTTCAAAGGCCCTGCAACCGAGGACGTGTCCGAGGAGCGCCACGCCCTGGAGCATATGTGGAGCGCCCTGAGCAGCAAGATCCATACGTTCCTCGATGACATCACCCTGGATGAGTTCGTGGCCGCGGGCGCCGAGGCCAAGGCGTACGGGGTGCGCACCCATCGACCCGAGGCCGCCTGAGGCCGAAGCCCCTGGGTCGAGCCCGTCGGCGCCAGGGACGGGACAATTCCCGAGATCGCCTGTCCGTCGGGGCGGGGCGCACACCATCCGGTGCGGTGCCCTGCCCCCGGGCGGTGAGCTCCGAGGCCATGTCGGTCATGCCGCAGCGCGGAAGGCAGCTTGAGTGGCTGTCCGATGCGCATGGCGGCGTGCGCGGGAACCACCGTCAGTCCGATGATCGGCCGCGGTAGCGGTAGTCGGGCCAGCCGGCCTCGAACAGCACCAGGCGCAACGGCCCGCCGGCTCTTGCCGTTTTGGCGGTAAGCGTCGGGCGCCCTGTCACTCACGCCGGCGGGCCCCTGCGCTAGCGGAGAACGCCGGCACTCACTGCGGGCAAGCCAAGTTGGGCACGCGCACCCTTCTCAACAAGAGCACAGGCACCGCAGCGGCGAGGAAGAAAACCTCGCGATGGCTAGTGCTCTTGGGATTCGCGACTTGGATCGGATCTGGCGCGGTCCACGCCGACGCCAATGAGCAGGTTGCTTCGCTGCTGCGGGCGCAGTCGGCGCCGCCTGGCGTGGTATTCGAGGTGGTCACCGGCGACCCGGCGGGGCTGCGGCGCGTCATACCGCGCATCAAGGGATGGGTGGCGCGGCTGCACGCGCGTTTCCCAGGACTGGGGATTGCGGTGGTCAGCCACGGCATGGAGCAGTTCGCGCTGCAGTCTTCGGCTCGGGACTCCCGGGGCGAGGTGCACCGCCAGGTCCGGTCGCTGGTGCGAGATGAGGAGGTGAGCCTGCACGTGTGCGGCACCTTCGCCGACTGGCACGGCGTGCCGCCCGAGTCCTTCCCCGACTACGTCGGCGTGAGCGCCTCCGGCCCGGCTCAGCTCAACGACTACGAGGCCCTGGGCTACGTGCGCATCCGGCTGTAGTCCGCGCCACGCGATCGATGCGGTTCGCAGGCTCATCGCATCCTGCGGCCCATCCGCCTCGCCGGCAGTGCCGGTTGCAGGGTTTCACTTTTGCCTTTTGAATTTTGACTTTTCTTCCTACAGGCGCATCTTCACGATCTGCGTGATCTCCCCGTCGGTGAGCACGATGGGGTTGGTCTTCATGCTGCTGCCGTGGCTGTTGTTGGCGATGCGGCCGAGGTCCCCCTCCTTCACCCCGTAGGCCGATAGCCGCTCGAGTCCCATGCGCTCGGTCCACGCGTGCAGGGTCTGGATCAGGGCGCGGCGGGCGCTCTCACGGTCGCCGAGGCGGCGCCCCGCGAGCAGCTCGCCCAGGCGGGCGTATTTCTCCAGCGCCGGGTTGTCCGGCTCGCGCGCGATCATTGCCTGGATATTGACCTGCGTGGCGGCGGCCGCCAGGGTGCCGCAGACCGCGCCATGGGGGATGGGGAAGAACGCCCCCAAGGGCGAGGCCAGGCCGTGGACCGAGCCGAGGCCGGTCTGGGCGAGGGTGATGCCCGAGAGCAGGGAGGCATAGGCCATCCCGGTGCGTGCCGCGGGTGCGTCTTCTCCGGCCTCGAACCAGGGCAGCAGGCTGTCGCGCGCCGCCTCCAGCCCGCTCAGGGCGAGGGCGTCGGTCAGGGGGTTGGCGCGCAGCGACACATAGGACTCGATGAGCTGGGTGAGCGCGTCCATGCCGTTGGCGGCAATCAGGCCCTTGGGGCAGGTCACCAGTAGGTCGGGGTCCACCACGGCCACGTCGGGAACCAGCGAGGCGTGACGAAAGGACTTCTTGAAGCCGCCCTCGCCGCGGCGGCTGAGCACGGCGTTCTTGGTGGCCTCGCTGCCGGTCCCGGCGGTGGTGGGGACCGCGATGAAGGGCAGGGGAGGGCCTTCGTAGGGCAGCTCGGGTCCGACCCCTTCCAGGTGATCCATCACCGAGCGCCCCGTGGGCAGCAGCCCGGCAATGGCCTTGGCGCCGTCCAGCACGCTTCCGCCGCCGATCCCGACCACCAGCTCCACGCCGGCACTTCGGTATCGCGCCACAGCCGCGTCCACCAGCTCGGGCGAGGGCTCGTCGGCGATGGTTAAGCGCTCCCAGGCCAGGCCGCGGTCCTCCAGCGCCTGCAGCAGCTCGACCCAATAGGGTCCGGCCTCCATCGAGCCCGCTCCGGTGATCAGCAGCATGCGCGAGCCGAAGCCCGCGGCCAGGGCGGGAACCCAGGCGCGGCGCTCCGACCCGAACTCGATACGCGGCAGTCGGGCAATGGAGAACGGAGCGATCACCATTGGGCGCTCTCTGCGGGAAGCAGGCCCTCGTACAGCACGCCCTGGCGGGGGCTCGCCATCCAATCGGCCACGGTCTCGCGCCAGCGCAGGTAGTGCTCGGACTGCTTGTGGGCGGCGGCATCGACCTCCGAGGCGTAGGCCTCGTAGAGCACGAACCGTGAGGGGTCGTCGGCCTGCCGCAGCACGTCGAAGCGCAGATTGCCCGGCTCGCGGACCGAGGCCTCGTGGTTGGCCCGGGTGGCGGCGATGAAATCCTCGACGTGCCCGGGTTTGACGTTAACGTGGACCAGGGTGACGTGCATGGCGGCCTCCTGTGTATGGCTTTCGCGGCGCGGTGAGGCAAGAAATTGTAACAAAGCCATCCGAGGGCGAGATGCGATGCCCCGGTGCGGCGCGAGCCTTTCACCCGGATCATGGCTTAACAAATACTCGGCAATTTGATATCCTTCCGCGCTTTTGCCCGCTGCCGGTTCTGATCTCGGTGCGGGCCTACGCCGATTCACCACAAAAACGTAAGGACGGATCACCCATGCATCACGGCAAGACACTCACCCAGTTCATCATCGAGGAACAGCGCCGCGTACCCGAGGCCACGGGCGATTTCACCTCCCTGTTGAACGACCTGGTTACGGCCTGCAAGACCATCTCCACCGCGGTCAATCGCGGGGGGCTGATCGGGGTGCTGGGTTCCGCGGAATCCGAGAACGTCCAAGGTGAGACCCAGAAGAAGTTGGACGTGATCTCCAATGACGTTCTCATCGGCTCCATGGAATGGACCGGTCACCTGGCCGGCATGGCCTCCGAAGAGATGGAGGAGCCCTACCGAATCCCCGAGATCTATCCCAAGGGCAAGTACCTGCTGCTCTTCGACCCCCTGGACGGCTCGTCCAACATCGACATCAACATCTCGGTGGGGACCATCTTTTCGGTGCTCCGCTGCCCCGCGGGAGTGAGCGAGCCGACGGTCGAGGACTTCCTGCGGTCGGGGACCGAGCAGGTGTGCGCCGGCTATGCCCTTTATGGGCCGTCGACCATGCTGGTGTTGACCACCGGCTACGGGGTCAACGGTTTTACCTTGGACCGCTCCATCGGCGAGTTCCTGCTCACCCACCCGGATATGCGCATCCCCGCCCAGACGAAAGAGTTCGCGATCAACATGTCGAACCGGCGCTTCTGGGCCGAGGCGGTGCGCCGCTACATCGACGAGTGCCTGGCGGGCGCTGACGGGACGCGAGGCAAGGACTTCAATATGCGCTGGATCGCCTCCCTGGTGGCGGAGGTGCACCGCATCCTTACCCGCGGCGGCATTTTTTTGTATCCCTGGGACAGCCGGGATCCGTCCAAGCCCGGAAAGCTGCGACTGATGTACGAGGCCAATCCCATGAGCATGCTGGTGGAACAGGCCGGCGGCGCCAGCTCCACCGGGCACGAGCGCATCGTGGATATACAGCCCGTGGACCTGCATCAGCGCGTGCCGCTGATCCTGGGATCCAAGGATGAGGTGGAGCGCGTCGCGGCCTACCATCGAGAGACGGAGGCGCAGAAGAGGTCCGCCTGAATGCGTGACAGAGCGGGCGCCGGCCCTTGCAGCACCGCCAGCCGACGGCGCGGCTTGGAACCGGCCGGCGTGTTGGGTCAGGCGGTGCGCTGCGATTCGGGCGGCCGCCTGCGGGCCGAGAAACGGCCAACCTGGTAGCGCAGCTTGTCGAGCTGCCCAGCGCCGTCGCCGTTTCCGTAACGCAGGGCGATGTAGAGCTGGGTGATACGCCGGGCGCGCCCGGCCAGATCGGGCCGCAGGCTGGAAGCGCGGTCGGCGAAGTCCAGCGGCCCCTCGTGGGGCGCGCGCCGGATGCCGATGCGCGCCAGCTTGTCGCAAAACCGCTGGTAGAGGATCGGTACGGGATCGGGCACAGGGGGTCGCTGGCGCCAAGACATGACGGCGAAGACCGCAATGAGCACCGTGCCGATCCCTCCGCCCAGCGCCGTCGCCAACCCCTTCCAGGACACCCTCGGCCAGCCGAGCCGCGCCAAGAGCTTACGCTGGCGCTCGGCTCCGTAGCCCAGCACCCATTGGTTCCAGCCGTTGTGGATGCTGTCCCACAGCAGCCCAATGTGGTGCAGCAGCGGCCGGGCGCGCCGTGTGATGGCCCACCGAGCCTCCCGAGCCAGTGCCACTTCGACTCCCGATACGATGCGCTCGGGCGAGATCGCGGCCGTGGGATCGACGCGCACCCAGCCCTTGTTGTCCAGCCAGACCTCGCTCCAGGCGTGCGCGTCGGACTGACGCACGATCAGATAGTCGCCCAGGGGATTGAATTCGCCCCCCTGGTAACCGGTTACCACCCGTGCCGGAACCCCCGCGGCACGCATGAGCACGGTGAATGCGCTGGCGTAGTGCTCACAAAAGCCGCGCCGCGTGCCGAACAAGAAGGCGTCCACCGAATCACCGCGTAGCGCCGGCGCGTCCAGGGTGTATACGAAGGGCTGCTCGCGGAACATGTCCAGGGCGCGCTGCACCAGCTCCGCATCGCTGGCGCCACGCCGGCGCCAGTCGCCGGCGAGGCGGCGCGCGCGGGGTGCGGCCCCCGCCGGCAGCTCGAGGGCAGCGCGGCGCTCGCGCGCTTTGCCTCCGGCCAGGTAGTCGGTGTAAGAGGTCACGCGATAGTGCAGCCGACTTAGCACCCGCCTTCGTGCGCGCAGCTCGAACCCTTCGTTCAAGTAGGCCCCCTGGGGTGCCGCGCCCGGCAGGTCAAGGGCGAACAGCCAGGTACGGCTGTGGGGCTCCAGCGTGACCGCATAGCGTACACTCGGGCCCGCGACCCGCAACGGTGCCCGTCCCCGCGGCCACCCTGCGCCCGTTGACCAGGTGCGCCCGTCGAAGTCGGTGAGCACCAGCCCGCGCCAGTAGCGGCGCAGGGGGGGCGGCAGGGGGCCGGCGAAATCCACTCGGAAGGCGACCTCTCTGGAGCGGCCCAGCCTGCTGATGGCCCCGGGGGCCATGGATTCGCTGAGCCCCGTGACCGCAGCATGGGCGTCTTTCGGCAGACTCCACAGCGGCCCCGGCACCCGCGGGAACAGCACGAACAGGACTGCCACTATGGGCACGGCCTGCAGCACCAGCGTCCCGGCGTAGCGCAGCCGCGGCCCAGGCCGCGTTTCCCCGCCGGGGTGATTGACCACGATGAGCGCAGCGGTCAGCACCACCGTCACGGCGAACACGTACACCGTTACGGGGATCGCCTGCGAGTGCAGGAAGACCGTGATAGCAACGACGTAACCCAGGAAGACCAGCAGCATGACGTCACGGCGACTGTTCAGCTCCAGCAGCTTGAGGGCGACCATGAGCACTAGCAGGGCGGTGCCTGCATCGCGTCCCAGGAGCGTCCCGAAGCTGCCGAGCACACCCGCTGTGCAAGCCGCTACCGCCATCAGCCGCAGGGGCGCACCGGGGCTGCGCCAGTGGTGGGTGGTGGCGAAATGCCGCCAGGCGCCGGCGACCAGGCATGTGGCGCCGATCCATAGCGGCAAGCGCACCAGATGCGGTGCGATGATCAACCCCTGGGCGGTGAGCAGCCAGGCCATTGAGGCCGGTACCAGGCGCAGGCCGGGTTGCCGGCGGCGTCTCACGGGTGTTCCCCAGGCTCCCGTGCGGCGGTGGGATCCATCGCCCCGGTCTGGAACAAGGCGAGGGCGCTCAGGCACCGCTGGCGCTGCTGGTCGCCGCTGGCCGGCTCGATGACCTGGTCGGGCAGGCGCAGGCCGTAGCGGTGGCCCGCGCCGTGGCTGTCCAGCACCCAGCGGCACAGGCGCGACAGGCGAGCCTCCACACCCAGCCCATCCAGGGCCCGCCAATCCAGCCACAGCGTGCGCTGGGCGCCGCCGCCGAACTGCTTGGTCAGCATCTCGCCCGTGGCCGCCATCTGCTTCCAGGCGATGTGCCGCGGGGAGTCGCCGGGGCGATAGTCCCGCAGCCCGCGAAAGTCTTCGGTGCCCGGGTGGCGGTCGTGGACCGCCTCGCCCGGTTCAGGGTCCTCCCCGGTGACCGGCGGGAGACCGGGCTCGGGGCGAGGATAGACCAGCCCGGTGGCCGCGGGCTGCACCCAGGCCCAGGCCCGGAACAGACCCAGCGGATATTCGGTGAACAGCTTCAGCCGTCCGGCTCGGGCGACGCCGCGTTCTTCGGCCGGAACGCCGACCCGCAGCTCGGCCCGCGTGCCCGCCATGAAGGGCACGTCCGTCGTTTCCGCCCTCTGGTCCGGGCCCTGAACGCGGACGGCGCAGCGATAGGGCGGTCGCCTCGCCTGCAAGAAGATGGGAAAGCGCGCCGTCTGGCCGGCGAAAACGGGTTCGGCGCGGGCGCTGTAGATCTGGATGTGGGCAAGATTGCGGTAGGTGTGCAGGATCGAGACCAGGGCCAGGGCCCCGAGCAGGAAGGTCAGCGCGTGGCCCATGTTGTTGTTGTAGTTGATGGAGCCCAGCAGCATGACCAGCAGCACCCCGGCGAATAGCACTCCGTGGCGCGTGGGCAAGATGAAGATGCGCCGGCGGGTGAGCAGGACGGGCTCGGCCTCGGGGCCGTGCAAGCCCCGGGTGGAGAGGCGCTCCGCTGGCCCGGGCGAGGAGGAGCGGCCACGGCCGGTTGGCCAGCCGATGTGCTCGGCGCGGGCCCCGACTCCCGTTGCGGCCGGGCCGGGTGCTGGACTGCGCAGCTCCGTCATGGTGCTCGATGATGCCGCACGGCGCGTCGCCAAGGCGCCCTCAAGGAATCGGTACCGCCTCTAGCAGCTCGCGGGCGGGGTCGTCCGCGCCCTCGATGCCGTGCATCGCCCTCAGACGGTGCGTGACCACTGCCGGAAGTATCGCCTGGACGTCTTCAGGGAGCACCTGCCGGCGTCCCTCCATGAAGGCCCACGCCTGGGCGCTGTGAAGCAGGGCCAGGCTGGCCCGCGGCGACAGACCGTTGCTGTAGCGCGGGTCGTTGCGGGTGAGCTCCACCAGGGCCTGCAGGTAGTCGAGCAGGGCCTCCGAGGCCTGCACCTCACGCACCTGTTCCTGCAGCCCCAGCAGGTCTTTGAGCTCCAGGCGCGGTTCGAGCTCGCCGATCAGGTCCCGCCGATCTCGCCCTCTTAGCAGAGTGCGCTCGGCGCGGTGATCTGGATACCCCACCTCGATGCGCATCAGGAATCGGTCCAATTGGGATTCCGGCAGGGGGAAGGTGCCCACATGATGGGTCGGGTTCTGGGTGGCGATCACGAAGAACGGCTGCGGCAGAGCCCGCGTCTCGCCCTCCACGGTCACCTGGTGCTCCTCCATCGCCTCCAACAGCGCGCTCTGTGTCTTCGGGGTCGCGCGGTTCACCTCGTCGGCGAGCAGGAGCTGGGTGAAGATCGGGCCGGGGTGGAAGCTGAAGCGGGCGGTCTCGCGCTCGAAGATCGACGCCCCGATGATGTCCGCGGGCAGCAGGTCGCTGGTAAACTGCACCCGCGCGAATTGCAGGCCGAGTAGCTGGGCGAGCAGGTGTGCCATGGTGGTCTTGCCCACGCCCGGCAGATCCTCGATCAGCAGGTGGCCCCGGGCCAGCACGCAGGCGAGGGCCTGACGGATTTGATGCTCCTTGCCGACGATGATTTCGCAGGCCTGGCGGACAATGGTTCGAGTGAGCGGTTGCATTGGATGCTCGTGTCGACTCTCGGGGCGCGCCCCGGACGCTGGCCCCAGGAAAGCTATCGGCGCTTCGGTCAGCGACTTGACGAGGGCCGGTCGCCGCCGGGATTCTACCGGCCGACGGGTGCTATATCTGTGCAATGGGCAGCAAACCGGGCGATGGGCTCGCGAGCGCCGATTCTAGGGGAAACTGTCTTGACCGAACCCTGGGAGCATTTCCAGCACGGCGCCGATGTCGGCGTGCGCGGCAGCGGCGCCACGCTGGCTGAGGCGTTCGAGAACGCTGCCATGGCCATGACCGCCGCCGCGGTCGATCCGGAGTCGGTCAGACTGGTGGAGGCGGTGGATATCGTCTGTGAGGCCCCGGACGAGGAGCTACTGTTGCCAGAGTGGCTCAATGCGCTGGTCTATGAGATGGCCGTTCGCCGGATGCTGTTCGCGCGCTTCGAGGTGCACATCGACGGGTACCGGCTGCAGGCCCGCGCCTGGGGTGAGCGCGTGGAGCGCGAGCGTCACCAGCCGGCCGTGGAGATCAAGGGCGCGACCTATACGCAGCTGAGTGTCGGGCGCGACGAACAGGGCATCTGGCACGCCCAATGCGTGGTCGACGTCTGAGCCGCCGCGCCCGCGGCGATGACGCGCCGCACGCCGGCCCCGGCCGCCACCCCTGGGCGCGGCGCGCCCAACGAGACCGCGAGGACGGAGGAAGGACATGGAAATCGCCCAGCTCAAGCGCCGTTCGGACTACGAATGGGAGATCCCCGTGCGTGGCAACATGCGCGTGCCCGCAGTGATCTATGCCGACGAGGACCTGATCCGGGCCATGGATCCCAAGGTCTACGAGCAGGCCGTGAACGTGGCCACCTTGCCGGGCATCGTCCAGGCCTCTTACGCCATGCCCGATGCCCATTGGGGCTATGGCTTTCCCATCGGTGGGGTCGCCGCCTTCGATCCGGACGAGGGCGGGGTGGTCTCGGCCGGGGGCGTGGGCTTCGACGTCTCCTGCGGTGTGCGCACTTTGCTCACCGGTCTTCGTGAGGCGGACGTGCGCGCCAGGGACCGGGAGCTGGCCGAGCGGCTGTACCGCCAGGTCCCCACCGGGGTCGGGAGCACTGGGCGCATTCACCTGTCCCCGCAGCAGATGGACGACATGCTGCGAGGCGGCGCCCGTTGGGCCGTGGCCCAGGGCTACGGGCGAGCCGAGGATCTCGAACGCGCCGAGGAGCGCGGCTGCATGGCCGGCGCCGATCCCACCCAGGTCTCGGACAAGGCCAAGAAGCGCCAGAAGGACGAGATGGGCACTCTGGGCTCGGGCAACCATTATCTGGAGGTGCAGCGGGTCGCAGAGCTCTACGACCGGGGGACCGCCGAGGTCTATGGCCTGCGCGAGGGCGAGGTGGTGGTCAGCATCCACTGCGGCTCGCGCGGCCTGGGCCACCAGATCGGCACGGAGTTCCTGCGGGAGATGGTGGTGGCCGCCGCCCAGCACGGCATCAGCCTGCCCGATCGGGAGCTGGCCTGCGCGCCGCTGCGATCGCCGGTGGGGCAGTCCTATCTGGGCGCCATGCGCGCGGGCATCAACTGCGCCCTGGCCAACCGCCAGATCATCACCCACCTGGTACGCCAGGTGTTCGCCGACCTGTTTCCCGAAGCGGGCCTGGTGTTGCTGTACGACGTCTCCCACAACACCTGCAAGGAAGAGGCCCATGCGGTGGCGGGCCGGGAGCGGCGGCTGTTCATCCACCGCAAGGGCGCCACCCGGGCCTTCGGGCCCGGCCACCCGGACGTGCCCGAGCCCCTGCGCGCCGCCGGGCAGCCGGTGCTCATCGGCGGCTCCATGGGGACTTCGTCGTACGTCCTGGCCGGCGCGCCCGAGAGCGAGGCCCGCGCCTTCAGCTCGGCCTGCCACGGCGCCGGGCGCGCCATGAGCCGCCACGCCGCCACCCGCAAGTGGCGCGGCCGTACCCTGGTGGAAGAGCTCGCCCACCGGGGCATCCTGGTCCGCAGCCCGAGCATGCGCGGCGTGGCCGAGGAGGCCCCGGCCGCCTACAAGGACGTGGATGCAGTGGTGGACGCCGCCGAGCGGGCGGGACTTGCCAACAAGGTGGCCCGGCTGGAGCCCATGGTCTGCGTGAAGGGTTGAGCGCGTTGGCGGGCTGCAGATCCCGGCCTGCGCTGCCGACTACCTGGGTGGGCCCATACCCTGAATCTCTTATGCATCGTGTCCGGTTTCATCCACTCCTGCTGACCTTCGTGCTGCTTTGCGCCACGGCCCCGGCGCCGGCCGCGCTGCTGTCTCCGCAGAATCCCCGGGAGGCCCGCACCCATGGTCCCCAGCGGAGCGGAACGGACCTCGGCGTGGAGAGCTACCGGGAGGCGGCAGAGCTGGGCGACGCGGTGGCCCAATTCCGGCTGGCCGTGCTCTACGACAAGGGGCGCGGGGTTGCAGCGGACGCGGAGCGGGCCGCCGCCTGGTATCGCAAGGCGGCCGAGCAGGGCCTGGCGGCGGCCCAGAACAACTTGGCGGTGCTCTACCAGAGCGGCCGTGGAGTGGCCCAGGACTCCGCCACGGCCGTCGGTTGGTATCGCCGTGCCGCCGAGGCCGGCGATGCCATCGCGCAGTGCAACCTGGCCATTGTGCTGGAGGAGGGTCGGGGTGTCCCCAAGAATCCCAAGGAGGCCCTCGACTGGTATGCGGTCGCCGCCTCCCAGGGCGATGCGGTGGCCCAGAATCGGCTGGGCGACCTGTACGCGGAGGGGCGGGGCACGCCGCGGGATCCGGAGAAGGCGGCCCGGTGGTACGAGCGAGCGGCGCGCCAGGGATACGCGCCGGCCCAGAACAATCTGGGGTGGCTCTATACCCAGGGCGACGGGGTGCCACGCGATCACGCCAGCGCCGTGGAGTGGTATCGGCGCGCCGCCGCCCAGGCTTACGCGCCCGCGCGGTACCATCTCGCGTTGCGGCTGCTGCGGGGCGAGGGCGCCGACGCCGACCCCGAGGCCGCGCTGGCCCTCATGCGCCGCGCCGCCGAGCAGGGTCTGGCCCAGGCCCAGACCCGACTCGGCGAGATGCTCGAGAGCGGTGTCGGCACCGGCGAGGACGCAGCCGCAGCCGCGCGCTGGTACCGCCTCGCAGCGGAGCAGGGCCATGCGGCGGCCCAGTACAATCTGGCGCTGCTCCATGCCGAGGGTCGCGGTGTGGAGCGCGATGAGGAGCAGGCCGTGCGCTGGCTCGAGGCGGGGGCTGCGCAGGGCGATGCCGATGCGCAGACCCAGTTGGGCTGGTCGTACGAGCGGGGGCAGGGCGTGGCCAGGGACCTGGACCAGGCACTGCGCTGGTACCGGTCGGCGGCCCGCCAGGGCAACGCCGTCGCCGCCTACAACCTCGGTGTGTTCTATGAGACGGGCATGGGGGTGGAGCAGCACTATGGTCGTGCCGCCGAGTGGTATCGCAAGTCGGCCGAGGCCGGCGATACGGATGCCCAGCACAATCTCGCCGACCTCTATCGTACCGGGCGCGGCGTACCCCGCGACGAGCGCAAGGCCGTGGAGTGGTATCGCAAGGCGGCGCGCCAGGGCAACGTGAGGGCCCTGACCAGCCTGGGCATGATGCACGAGCGGGGTGAGGGGGTGCACGCCGATCCCACCCGGGCCGCGGAGCTGTACTGGCGCGCCGCGGAGCAGGGCTACGCCGTGGCCCAGCACAACCTTGGATACCTCTACGACGAAGGCGTCGGCGTGGAGGAGGACGATGGGCAGGCCGCGAGCTGGTATCGAAAGGCGGCCGAGCAGGGCGATGCCGACGCCCAGAACAACCTGGGCGTGATGTACGAGCGCGGCGAGGGCGTGCCCCGCGACCCGCAGGAGGCCCTGGTTTGGTACCGGCGCGCGGCCGAGCAGGGTGAGCCCGTGGCCCAGAACAACCTGGGCTCGCTTCAGCTCCGCGGCGAGCCGGGTGTGGCCCGGGACCCGGCGCAGGCCGCACGGTGGCTCGAACGCTCCGCGAAGCAGGGATATGCGGATGCCCAGGTCAACCTGGGCTACCTGTACGAGCAGGGGCTGGGTGTGACAGCCGATCCGAAGCAGGCCGCGGAGTGGTACCGGCGGGCGGGCGAGCAGGGAGACGTGGACGCCCAGATGCACCTGGCGCGGCTGTACACCGGCGGCCAGGGTGTGGCGCGCGATCCGGCCCGAGCCGCGGATTGGTACCGGCGGGCCGCGGACCAGGGGCACGCCCCCGCCCAATACATGTTGGGCAGGCTACAACGGCGGGGCGAGGCCGGCGTGCCCCGCGATGCGGCGGCCGCCGCCCGTTGGTTCCGCCGGGCCGCCGAGCAGGGGCACCGCGAGGCGCAGCACGCCCTCGCCTGGATGTATGCCTCTGGGCGCGGCCTTGAGAAGGACCACGGCAAGGCGATCCAGTGGTACCGACGCGCGGCCGAGCAGGGGCACCCCATCGCGGCACTGGCGCTGGTGGCATCGCAGCAGCGCGCCGCCGAGACCGGCGATGCAGCCGCCCAGTACCAGCTCGCCCGGCGCTACCTGGCCGGCGACGGCGTACGCCGGGACGCCGCAGCCGCCGCCGCCTGGCTGCGGCGGGCTGCCGGCCAGGGCCATGCGGGCGCCCAGTATCTGCTCGCCCGGCTTTACGAGCGGGGCGATGGGATCCAAAAAGACCTGGACCGCGCCTCGCGGTGGTACCGGGCAGCCGCCGAGCGGGGCCACCCCGAGGCGCCGGCCGCCATAGCGCGCCTGGGGACGGTTTCAACGTCGCACTGAGCGTCCCTCCACCGTTGCTGAGCCACGGCGTCGAGCCGAGGCCGTCGCCGGTGAGCGCGGCGCCTGTCGCCGGGTTGTGCCGATCGATGGAATTCCGTGGGTGGACGTTTGCTCGCCGCGATCGCCAAGCGCGCCAAGGGAATGGAAGTGCGCGCGAGGCTTAACAACGCCCACAAGAAAAAGCTCCTCATAGACTTGCGCCTTGAACACAAGAGGCCTGGGTACTTGCTGAACTTCGGCCAGGCGCTCATGAAGCGCGGGACTATCCGAGCCGCCAATCAGCTCCACGAAGACGCTGATCGATTCCTTGGCGTGCTTGGCGTCTTGGCGAGAGCATACGTCTCCTCTGTGTTTTTGCATCGGGTGCTTGGTGAGTTGACGGCTCGCGGCCTGCATATGCTATTTGACGATCTTCCAGCTCCCGTCCGCCTGCCGGCAGGCCGTGCCGTACACCTCTTCGACCTCCTCGCCGACGGTGGCCTGCATGGTGAACTCGCGGCAGGGTCCGGTACCGCTGTCGGCGGTGTAAGTCTCCGTGGGCGTGACGGTATAGGCGTAGCCCGTGTCCGGGTTTTGCCAGGCGCTGGTCTGCCCGGTCTTGTTGTACTCCAGCACGGTCGCCGTGTTGGTTCGGTCCTGCTCATCCATGTAGCGGCCCAGCTTGGCGCCGATCATGCTGCCGGCGAGCGCGCCGAGCACGATGGCGGCGGTGCGCCCCTCCCCCCCGCCGAAGCGCGAGCCGATGACTGCACCGGCCACGCCGCCGATGATGCTGCCCTGCTCCTCGCGGGTGAATTCTTCACAGCCGCCGACGGCAGCGACGATGAAGGCGGCAACCAGGATGGCTGCGGTCAACCTCTTCATGGTCTGCTCTCCTCTTAGTTCGAGTCGATAGTGGGCCTACCGTTCGGCCCCTCCTCCCTGCCCGCTGCCGCCATCCCCTGCCCGTACCCAAAGTGTAGGATGCGCTGCGGCGGGATTCTTGAGAGAGATCATCTATACGGTCGAAACCCGCGCCGACCTTCACGCCCGGGTCGTGCGGACTGGCGCGGACGGAAAAACCCAGGCTTCGGGCCAGCTCCAGCATGCGAGTGTCGTCGGCGAGCACCTTGCCCTCCATGGCACTGAAGCCGCGGTCGCGGGCAGCCCCCATGAGCGCACCCGTGAGTCGCGAGCCGATGCCCCGGCGCTGCCACTCGTCGGCGACGACCAGGACGAACTCGCACGATTCGCCATCGGGGTTCATGGCGTAGCGCGCCACGCCCAGCTCCACCTCCGGACCTTGGCGCTTGGTCACGGCGATGAACGCCGTCTCCCGGTCGTAGTCGATCTGTGTGAGGCGCACCAGCATCGGCTGGGTAAGCTCGCGCAGGCTCTGCATGAAACGGAAATACTTGGAGCGGGGCGAGAGCTTGCGCACGAAGTCCTGCTCGATCTGCGCATCCTCCGGTCGTATGGGGCGGATGGTGACGTCGGTCCCGTCGCTGAGCTGCCAGTGGCTGACCAGGTGTGACGGATAGGGGTGGATCGCCATGTGGGCGTAGAGCTCCAGGCGCGGTACCTGATACTGCATGATCACCCGGGCGTCCAGCTCGACGACCGCCGGGAGCTCGCAGACCATCTCCGAGACCCGCCGCAGTACCTGGACCGCCGCGTTCATGTCGATAAGGAGGCATGTTGCGAAACGCCCCCAGCAGCCGCGACATCCGGGTTTGGGCAATGAGGTCGTTGGCAATGAAGGTATTGAGGGGCGGCAGGGCTACGGCCCGGTCGCGCAGGATCTCCACCGCCGTTCCGCCGGCGCCGAAGCTGATCACCGGCCCGAACACCGGGCCGCTGGCGGCGCACTGATTCAACCAGGTCGTTGTAGGTGCTGCGGCTTGCCTGGGCGTTGCCGATGTTGAGCTGTACGCCGCCGACGTCGGACTTGTGAGCGATATCCGGCGAGTCGATATGGCGACGGGAAAGCCCAGGGACTCGGCGGCGACCAGCGCCTCGTTCGCCGGGCCCGCCGCCGTTGGTGACGATGGCCAGGCGGTTGCCGCCGACGCGGCGCTGGGCGGCGAGGAGCTGGGTGGCGGCGAACAGCTGCTCGACGGAGCTGGCGCGCACGACGCTGGCGCGCTGCAGGGCGGCGTCGAACACGTCATCGGCACCGAGCAGCGCGCCGGTGTGCGGGACCACGGCGCGTGACCCTTCCGCATGCCGCCCGGCCTTCATCACTACCACCGGTTTCAGGCGCGCTGCGACCGGCAGCCCGCTCAGGAATCCCCGGCATCGCGTATGCCTTCTACGTAGAGCGGGATGCTCTGGGCGGCCGCATCCAGGGCAAGAAAATCCAGCACGTCGCCGAAGTCCACGTCGGCGGCATCGCCCACCGAAACCACGGCCGAAAAGGCACGTTGTGGGGTGCCGCCCAGTCAAGGATGGCCGTGCACAGCGCCCCCGACTGGGACACCAGGGCCAGGGATCCCGGCAGCGCCGAGCTCTTGCTGAAAATGGCATTCAAGTGCGCGGGGGTCGGATGACGCCCAGACAGCTCGGGCCTACCAGCCGGATGCGGTAGCGCTGGGCCTCTTCGAGGGTCTTGCGCTGCAGCGCCTCGCTGAAGCCGGCCGACAGCACGATGGTCGCCTTGACGCCGTGCTCCCCGCACTCGCGAACGATCCCGGGGACGGCACTGGCCGGCGCGGCGATCACGGCCAGATCGACGGGGCCATCGACGGCGGCGATGGTCGAATAGCACGGGCGGTCGAGGACCTTAGCGTGCTTTGGGTTGATCGGATACAGGCCGCCCTTGAAACCGCCGTCGATCAGATTCTGGAACACGCGCGCGCCCACCGACTCGGGGCGCTCGCTGGCCCCGAAGACGGCCACCGCCTCCGGCGCGAAAATGTGGTCCAGACAGTGGGGTCCCATCGCGGCGGGCTGTCTCGCTCGTATCTTGCCTCGGGTGCGGTATCCTTGTCCCAAGCATAGATAGTGAGGACTTCACGAGCCGGTTCGGATTGATACGTCCGGCGGAGTGTCCGATGCCCTTGGCGTTCATTGCCGATCCCGACTGCCGGCTGCACGAGATGGGGACGGCCCACCCGGAGTCCCCGCGGCGCCTGGCCGCCATCGAGGACTTCGTCATCGTCGCCCGGCTGGAGATGGCGATCCGGCGCTACGAGGCGCCGCTGGCCACCCGCGAGCAACTCGAGCGCGTGCACGCCGACGATTACGTCGATGCCGTATTCTCGGTCGCCCCGAAGCGAAGACTGGTCTGGCTGGACCCGGATGCGGCGATGGGTCCCCATACCCTGGCCGCGGCCCTGCGAGCCGCCGGGGCGGCGGTCGGGGCGGTGGACCTGGTGTTGGGGCAAGAGGCATCGGCGGCGTTCTGCTGCATACGCCCGCCCGGCCATCACGCCGAGCGCCGCCGGGCGATGGGATTTTGCTTTTTCAACAACGTGGCGGTGGGCGCGGCCCATGCGCTGGACGTGCACGGGCTGGAGCGTGTGGCCGTCGCCGACTTCGACGTCCATCACGGCAACGGGACCGAGGATATCTTTCGCCAAGAGCCGCGGCTGCTGTTCTGCTCCACCTTCCAGCACCCCCGTTATCCCTTCGAGGGCGCCGGCACGGACTCGCCGCGCATCGTCAACGTGCCGCTGGCGGCCGGGACCACGGGCGGGGCGCGAATTTCAGGAGGCGGTGCGGCGCAGCTGGCTGCCGGCCCTGGAGACCTTTCGGCCCGAGCTCGTGCTGGTATCGGCCGGCTTCGACGGCCACGTGGAGGGCGACCTTGCCCAGCTCGCCCTGACCGAGTCGGACTACGGATGGGTCACCGCGCGCCTGCGGGAGGTGGCCGAGCGCCACGCCGGGGGCCGGCTGGTCTCCGTTCTGGAAGGAGGCTACGCGCTTGGGGCGCTGGCACGCAGCGTGGGCGCACACCTCAAGGCCATGTTGGGGTGAGGGCTTGATGTGTCCAACGAAGATCAATACACGAGGAGGAAACCGATGAGAGCCACAGTGAGCGCGGCCGCGTTGGTCGCCGCATCGATGATCCCGGGATGGGAAAGGGGGCCGAGCGCCGCCGAGGTCACGCTGGAGTGGGAGGCCCGGGGGCTGCGCGCCCCCGAGTCGGTCTTATACGACGCCCGGCGCGAGGTGATCTATGTCTCCAACATGGACGGTGAGGCCTCGAAGCGCGACGGCAAGGGCGGGATCGCGCTCCTTTCTGCTGACGGCGAGATGCTCGATGCCGACTGGGTCTCGGGCCTCAACGCCCCCAAGGGCCTGGCCCTGCACGAGGGTAAGCTGTACGTGGCCGATATCGATACCCTGGTAGTGGTTGATGCGCGCACCGGGGCGGTGGTCGAACGCCACCGGGCGCCGGACGCACGCTTTCTAAACGACACCGCGGTGGACGGCGCCGGCAATGTCTACGTGTCCGACATGCAGCAGGCGGCGATCTACCGGCTGCAAGGCGGGCGCCTGGAGAAATGGCTGGCCAGCGATAAGCGCAGCCTGTGCACCCCCAACGGCCTGCACGCGGCGGAGGGCCGTCTGGTGGTGGGATGCTGGTCGGTGGTCGTCGACGAGTTCGACACCGTCGAGCCGGGGCGGCTCAAGGCCGTCGATCTCGAGACCCGCGCCGTGCGCCCATTGGGGGCCGATTCGCCGGTGGGCCACATCGACGGGGTGGAGCCCGACGGGGCCGGTGGGTACTACCTCACGGACTGGCTGGCAGGGGCCGTGGTGCACATGGACGCCGGCGGCAAGACCGCCACCGTGCTCGACTTGGAGCAGGGGTCGGCCGACCACGATTTCGCGGTCGAGCGCGGCCTGCTGCTCGTCCCCATGATGAACCACGACACGGTGCGCGCCTACCGGGTCACCCCATAGTCGCCGCGCGTCATTCTTCTTGGCCGTCTTGTCAGCCAAGTGGCAGCCGCCGTTCCCGCTTTCCTTCCAGAGCGGCTGCGGGCCCGCTTCGTCGCCACGCAGGGCCGCGTAGCAATGAAGTCCGGCCCGGCCATCCCTTGCCGGGCGTTCGCGGCTCCTGTCCCGCCACTCACCCGGCGCCTGCTCCCGCGATCCCGGTGAGAAACGCGCGCTAAAGGATACGCGCCGCAGGCCGATAACGGCAGAGGAGGCGGAAATGCCCCGGAGGCACAACCGCTCGTCCGATGGAAGCGCCGCCGGCGCGTTCTGTGACAACCGTCACAATGCGCGGTCGCAGCCGAACCGATATATGGAATTAGATGCCAGTCCCCGTCAGGATGCCCCGATGAGCGACTCTGACCAGGCCCCCAACGTCGTGCGCGTGCGCCGATTCGCCGGCCGGCTCGACGATAAGGCGGTGCAGCTGGTGCAGAAGATCGAGGGCGTGGCGCGCGGTGCGCTGGACGTGCTGGTCGGCAGCATGATGGACAAGGCCGACGACACGCTCTTCGATCTGGCGGGCAAGTCCGATTCCAGCAGCACCCAGCAGCTCTATTTCGATGCCATGCGCGACCTGCGGGTCAAGCGCCAGAGCATTGAGCGCGGCTTCAGGAGCGAGATCAAGAAGGCCTTCGAGGACTTCGTTGCGGGACGTCCCGTGGGCCTGGAACGCCAGGAGCGCGGGGCTTCCTCGGACGAGCTCAGCCTGGCGCTCGTCGACGAGGAGGAGATGGAGGAGTCCATAGCCATCAAGAACATGGCCGCCAAGGCCGAGCGCGCGTGCTACCAGGTGTTGTACGAGCTGACCGAGCGGCTGAAGGCGGCGACGCGGCGAGGCGATCTGGACGAGACCCGCCATCCGCTCAGCCCGGGGACCATCGCCCGCGCCTTCGGCGACACCCTCTCGCCGCTGGAGACAGACATCCAGGTCAAGCTCATCATCCACAAGCTGTTCGACAAGCACGTCATGAGCGGCATGGTCGGTTTGCACAAGGAAGTGAACGCGCTGTTGGTCAACGAGGGAATCCTGCCAAAGATACGTCGGTCGGTGCGCAGGCCCCCCGGAGTTGGCCCGCCCGGCCGCCCCGCTAGCGGGGCGCCGGGCGGTGGCGCACATCACACCCCGTCTGGCCCGAGCGGAGCCGAGGCTTCCGGCGGCGCCGGTTCCGGCCCATATGGCCAGGGCGTGTTCGGGCCGGGCGGCGTGGCCGCGTTCGTAGGGGAAGCCACCACGCTGGTGGGCGCCTTGTCAGCCATGCAGGGCTACGTGGTGAATCACGACATGGTGGACCAGCTCTCGCCCGACGAGTTCGAGGCGCACGTGCTGGATCTATCGAACCAGGTCAGGGCCGTCACCTCCGGCAGGGGGGCTGCCGTCGCCGATGAAAAGACCATCAATATGGTCTCGGTGATCTTCGACTATATCCTCGATGACGAGGATTTGCCTCTGCAGGTCAAGGTACTGATCGCCCGCCTGCAGATCCCCGTGCTCAAGGTGGCACTTATCGACGGCGATTTCTTCGGGCGCAAGCAGCATCCGGTGCGTGCGCTGGTGAACGAGATGGCGCACGCCGGTCTCAGCTGGAACGGCGACACGACCGATGGAACGGACCCGCTGCTCGAGACCATGGCGGGGATCGTCGACCGGATCCTGAACGAGTTCGACGATGACCCGTCTCTTTTCGAGGAGTTGCTGGCTGAGCTACGGAGTTTTCTGGAGCAGGAGAGTGAGCGCGCCCGCGTGTTCGAAGAGCGCACGCGCAAGACGGCCGAGGGCCGCGAACGCGTGGCATACGCGCGCCGTCGCACCGATGCCTGGATCGATATGTGGACCGCCCGCGACGAGCTGCCCGAGTTCATTCGCGCCTTTCTGCGCAATACGTGGCGCAACGCCCTGCTGGTCACCATGCATCGCTACGGCGAAAACAGCCGCGAATGGGCCGCGCGCGTGCAGACCGTGAACAACCTGTTATGGAGCGTGACGCCGAAGAAGACCGAAAAGGGCACACGACTTCTGTTGGAGATGATTCCCGAGATCCTCAACGAGATCCGCGAAGGGATGGAGCTGGCCTCTGCCCACCCGCACACTATCGATGCCTTCTTCCGCGAGCTCGCCCAGTGCCATGCCCAGACCGTGGGCGGCAGGGGAGAGGGCGAGCCGGATGGGGAAGGCGAACCCCGGGCGGCACGCGGAACGCCGGACACCGATGGCGCCTCTGGCGAGATTCCGCGGCACGGGGCCATCGAGGAGGCGCCGCCGGGCCTGGAGGAAGTCATCAAGGAGATCGTGCTGACATTCGAAGCCGGCCAGCGGGAGCTCGCCATCAACGAGCCTCGCGACGAGCACACCCGCCAGGTGGAGTCCCTGAGCTGCGGCGACTGGGTAGAGTTTCAGACTGACAACGGCAAGCCGCTGCGGGCGAAGCTGTGCTGGAGGTCGCCCGTAACCTCCTGCTATCTGTTCGTCGATCACAAGGGAACCAAGGTGGCCGAGAAGAGCCTCGCCGAGCTGGTCCAGGACCTGCGGGCGGGACGGGGCCGGATCCTGGACGGCGTGCCCTTGTTGGACCGGGCCATCAATGCCCTATGGGACCGCGGCGCTTTCAGGTCGCGCGACCGAGGTCCCCAGCCCGCCTGAGCTTTGACCGTGCGCGACTTTGCGGCCTCGATCGACACTTGTGGCCGCAGACGTTTGATCGGTCGCGACTGGAATGCCGCTCCCGCGCAACTTCGCCCCCGGCTGGAATCTCAACCCAGCCGCGGCTGCCTGCACGCTTTTGTCTCTCGCAGCAGCGCCCCCCACTCTAGCCATTAGGCATTGTTTCGGTGGTGCTTATCAATAAGGATCGCGCCGCCCGGATGCGGCACGGCACCGGATCGGGGGCGAGGGCCGGCAACAGGGCAGCGAGGTAAAATAAATGTTACAGTGCCGTGACCGGGAAGCGCCTTTGCCGAGACCGATGCCCGATACGTTCGAGACCTTCCTCCACGTCGAGGCGCTGAAGAAAGTGGTGGCGCCGTTCGAGTTTTCCCTGGAGGACATACTGGTGGTGAAGAGCATTCCCGGGTGGTGTGAAGAAAACGGGATAAGCGAAGACGATCCCCTGCGCACGGTGAAGGTCGTGCGCAACCGCAGCACCGGAAAGTACCTGATCCTGTTGGCCGCCGAGGTGACCGCCGAGATGGTGGCCCATGCGAAGGGGCGCATGGTGCGCGAAGGCATGGAGGCGGCGGCCGAGCAGCTCTACGACGAGGACGCATTTCTCGCCCACCGCATCCTTTATGAGCTGTACCATGCCGTGCACGACATGCTCGGCAAATCCCTGACCACCGTCGAGTGCGACCGCTGGGCTTTTCAGCAGATGGGTATCCTGCCCTCCGACTGAGCATCATGTCCTGGCTGCCCGTGGTCGTGCCTGAGTCTGCATGGTCGCACGGTGCGCTCGGGCGGACAGCGATGCGCCGCCGGCCCGGCACCCGTCCCGCGGGCGATATGATAGAAAAAAACTATTAAATCTATTGGTAGAATCCATTGGAATAATAATGTTATGGCTCCTATAGTGCGTGTTGAGCAAATCGCTACAACACCACTAGCACTAGGAGGTACCACGATGGAGCTCAAAGGCAGCAAGACCGAGCAGGCCCTGAAGGAGGCCTTCGCCGGCGAATCCCAGGCCAACCGCCGGTATCTGTACTTCGCGTCGAAGGCCGACGTGGAAGGCTACAATGATGTCTCCGCGGTGTTTCGCTCCACGGCCGAGGGCGAGACCGGTCACGCCCACGGGCACCTGGAGTATCTGGAGGCCAGCGGCGATCCGGCCACCGGGCTGCCCATCGGCGCCACGGCCGAGAACCTCAAGGCGGCCATCGCCGGCGAGACCCACGAGTACACCGACATGTACCCGGGCATGGCCAAGACCGCCCGCGACGAGGGCTTCGACGAGATCGCCGACTGGTTCGAGACGCTGGCCAAGGCCGAGCGCTCCCACGCCAACCGCTTCCAGAAGGCCCTGGACGGTTTGGAGCAGTGAGATCGACGGGGGGCGGGGCGCCGCCCCGCCCTCGTTCCTCGGTCGGGTCCAACCCGACCCCGAGCCGGTCGATGGCAGTAAGGAGAGCGAGATGGAAAAACTCACGCGCGAGAAACTCTACAGCCTGGAGGACTACGCCCGCGTGCGGCCCGAGTTTCGGGCCAAGGTGATGGCGCACAAGCAGGACCGGGCGGTGCCCGTCGGCACGCACGCCACCTTGTACTTCGAGGACGCCATGACCATGCAATACCAAGTACAGGAGATGCTGCGGGCCGAGCGCATCTTCGAGCCCCAGGAGATCGAGGACGAGCTGGCGGCCTACAATCCGCTGATCCCGGACGGAAACAACTGGAAGGCCACCTTCATGATCGAGTACGTGGACGTGGAGGAGCGCAAGCGGGCGCTGGCCCGGATGGTTGGGATCGAGCACAAGGTCTGGGTGAAGGTGGACGGCTTCGATCGGGTGTGGGCCATCGCCAATGAAGACCTGGAGCGCAGCACCGATGACAAGACCTCGTCGGTGCACTTCCTTCGCTTTGAGCTCACGCCGGAGATGATCGGCGCGGCGCGCGAAGGGGCGGCCATTGCCGCCGGCATCGAGCACGAGGCCTACGACTACCAGGCGGAAGCCGTGCCAGACAACGTGCGCCGCGCTCTGGTAGGCGATCTGCACTGACTTCGGACACGGGCCCTCGTCACCAGCGCTTGAGCGGCGAGGGCCTTTTCCGCCGTGCTACGCACGGAAACCGTCGTAGGATGGGTCAGGCGCCGAAGGCGCGCACCCATCGTTTCGGGCGCCGGCAGCGCCGATGCCACAGGGGGCGGAATGTCTCGGTCCCGGAGGTATGAGCAGCACTTGAGGATGGACGACCAGCCGCCATGAACGGACATCACAAGCTTGTGCTGCTGCGCCACGCCCAGAGCCTTTGGAATCTCGAGAACCGCTTCACCGGCTGGGCCGACGTCGATCTCTCCGAGCAGGGCATCGCCGAGGCCCGCCGGGCTGCGCGCCTGCTCAAGGCCCACGACTTTACGTTTGACGAGGCCTATACCTCGCGCCTGACCCGGGCGATCCGCACCCTGATGGTCGTCCTCGACGAGCTCGGCCTGCTGTGGATCCCGGTGTTCAAGAGCTGGCAGCTCAACGAGCGCCACTACGGCGCCCTGGAGGGGGCCGACAAGAAGGAGGTCACCGCCCGCTTTGGCGCCGAGCAGGTGCACCGGTGGCGCCGCGGGTTTCGGGATCGCGTCGAGCCGCTGGACCCGGACGAGGCTCGCCATCCCCGCGTCGACCGGCGCTATGCCGATGTAGACCCCCAGCGGCTGCCGGCGGTGGAGAGCCTGGCGGATACCTACGATCGCATCGTCGCCTACTGGTCGGCGGTGGTCGTACCGCGCGTGGCGGCGGGGCGGAGGATACTGGTGGTCTCCCACGGCAACACCCTCCGGGCGCTGGTCAAGTACGTAGACCGGCTGAGCGATCGAGCCGTAGAGACTCTGGAGATCCCCACCGGGCGGCCTCTGGTCTATGAGCTCGCAGACGATCTCAAGATCGTCGATCGCTATTTCCTGTCCGATGCCCCGGGCGGCACCGTGCCCTGGTCCCCGCGCACCGGACAGGCGGTTTGACGTCGGCCCCCGGTTCTCGCTCCCATCGCCGGTGCAATCCAGCCGTCATAGGATGGGACAAGCGCCGAAGGCGCGGACCGATCGATTAGCGTTCAGTGGATAGTTTGCAGTAGACAGGAAGAGAGTGAGCGGTGGGCGGCCCTCACGGGGACGAGCTGGCCGGCGGTTGCCGGCCCCGGTTAACTGTACACTGTCCACTGTGTACCAAAGAAGAAGCCATCGTCTCGGGCTAGATCTCCGGCAGCCCCGCGGTTGCCAACCTTCCCCGCGTTGCTAGATTGAAAGGTACCACCGGCTCGGACGGGCGGCGGCACCCAGCCCAGGCGCCGGAGACCGATCGACGAGGGTCGAAATGACGGATTACCACGAGCCGACCGACGAGCTCTCGCCGGGCACCCGCGACCTGCAGCGCGCCCTGTCCTCGCTCAAGGAGGAGCTGGAGGCGGTCAACTGGTATCAGCAACGCATCGACGTTACCGAGGATGCCGAGCTGGCGCGGGTGCTCGCCCACAATCGGGATGAAGAAAAGGAACATGCGGCCATGGTGCTGGAATGGATCCGCCGCCGCGACCCTATCTTCGCCGAAAAGTTGCGCACTTACCTCTTTACCGGGGGCGAGATCACCGAGATTGAAGAGCTGGCCGCGGGTGAGACGCAGCAGCCCGAAACGGAGGAGGCGTCGAATGGATCGCGGCTCACGGTCGGTGGGCTCATCGATTGAGCTCGAAGCAAGGATGCACGAGGAGGGACAATGGAACGCTTTCTCGATCGCGATGCCGTCGCGTTGAGCGAGGACCAGTGGGCGCAGCTCGACGGGGTCGTGGTCGAGACCGCGCGCCGGGCGCTGGTGGGCCGGCGTTTCATCCCGGTCTACGGCCCGCTGGGGGCGGGCGTGCAGACGGTGCCCCTGCACGAGTTCGAGGGCACCTACGCGGGGGCGGCCGATTACACCGGCGAGTCGGAATGCGGCACCATCCGGACCTCCGGGGCGCGCTTTTTGCCCCTGCCCGTGATCCACAAAGATTTTCTATTGCTCTGGCGCAACGTCGCCGCCGAGGGCACGGGCGTGCCCCTGGACCCTGCGCCCGCGGCCAGTGCCGCCGCCTTTACGGCGCGCAAGGAGGATGACCTGATCTTCAACGGCGACGCGGCTCTCGGGCTGGACGGGATCCTCACCGCCGGGGGGCGTCACGTGCTGCCGCTTTCGGACTGGGGCAAGGTGGGCAATGCCTTCAGCGACGTCACCGCGGCGATGGAACGGCTGGGCGCCGAAGGCTTCTACGGGCCGTACGCGCTGGCGGTGCCGCCGGCCCTGTATGCCCAGATGCACGGCGTGCACGAGCGCACCGGGGTGCTGGAGATCCGCAACGTGGAGGAGCTGACCACCGCGGGCATCCTCCGCTCCCCCGTAATACCCGAGGGCCGGGCGGCGGTGGTGGCCACCGGCGCCCAGAACATGGATCTGGCCATCGCCCAGGACCTGATCACCGCCGCCCTCGGCCCTGAGAAGATGAACATCGTGCTGCGCGTGTTTGAGATCCTGGCGCTGCGCATCAAACGGCCGCAGGCCATCGTGACCCTGGAGGCCGCAGTCCGGGCCAAGAAACAGTAGCCTCGTCAGTGGGGCCGGCACCGAAGGGCCGTGATGCCCGCAGACCATGGATGCGCTGACCCAGTCCCTGGCGGCATACCCCCTCATCGCCGTCGGCTTTACGGCGAGCCTGGTGGCCGGGCTGGGCACGGCTCTGGGGGCGCTGCCGGTATTTGTCGTCGGCGCTCTCTCCGCGCGCGCGGAGGATGGGCTACTGGGCTTTGCCGCCGGCGTCATGTTGGCGGCGACGTTCTTCTCGCTGATCCTGCCGGCGCTCGAGGTCGCCCAAAATGGTGGCATCGGTCCCGAGGGCACCGGGCTCATCTTGATAGGCGGCATGTTCCTGGGTGCGGCCATTCTGTGGCTGATCCACCGCTGTGTACCCCACGAGCACTTCGTTCTGGGGCGCGAGGGTCCGGCGGGGTCAAGCGACCTCAAGCGCGTGTGGCTTTTCATCATCGCCATCACCCTGCACAACTTCCCCGAGGGCATGGCGGTGGGCGTGGGATTCGGCGGGGAAAATATCGCCAACGGGCTCGCCCTCATGCTGGGTATCGGACTGCAGAACGTGCCGGAGGGCCTGGCCGTGGCCGTGTCCCTGGTCGCCATCGGCTATACCCGTGTCGCCTCGTTCTCGGTGGCGCTGGTCACCGGGTTGGTCGAGCCGGCGGGCGGGTTGCTCGGGGTGAGCGCGGTGACCCTGGCCGTCTCGCTGCTGCCGTGGGGGCTTGCCTTCGCCGCCGGCGCCATGCTGTTCATCATCAGCGACGAGATCATCCCCGAGACCCACCGCCGCGGCTTCGAGGACACCGCCACCTTCTCCCTCATGATCGGATTCGCCGTGATGATGTTTCTCGACATCACCCTGGGCCGATGAAGGAAATCGGGTGCACGGATGTTCGGGAACAGCGTTCCGGCAGGGGACATCGACCAGCGCTGCCGGCGCGATACATTCGGGTGACGGGAACAGACGGGCCGCCCTTTCGTACGTGGAAACCGCGTTGGGGCGCCATGGTCTAAAGTGTCAGACATCGGCCTTCCAGGAGTCGACCACTCGTGCCGCCCGTCCAGGATCATCCAACAGAATATCCACCGATCGGCGCTTATGCGGTGATCGGGGATTGCCGTACGGCCGCGCTAGTCTCGCGGGACGGTTCCGTCGATTGGCTGTGTATGCCCCATTTCTCGGGACGCTCGGTCTTTGCCGCGATTCTCGATCATCGTTCCGGCGGCCGGTTCTCGATATGTCCCACCCATGCATTCCGTTCGCGACGCCGCTATATCAGCGACACCAACGTCCTGCAAACGGAGTTCGTCACTCAACGGGGTGTCGTGCGAGTGACCGACTGCCTGATCATTCCTTTCGATTCCGAGCACGACGGAGCGTTGCAGCCGCAACGCGAGTTGTTGCGCGTCGTCGAGGGGATCGAAGGAGAGGTGCAGCTTCAGGTGCGGTACGAGCCCCGCCCGGGCTATGCCCGTATGCGCCCGCGACTGGTTCGGCGTGGGCGCTTGGGATGGGCCTGTCAGGCAGGCGCCGAGATCCTGATGCTTCACGCAGATCTCGACATGGGGGCCGAAAGCCGCGGGACCGCGCTGGCAGGCCGCACCTTCGTGCGCGCCGGACAGCGACATCATCTGTCAATGACCTACGCGCAGCGGGACGTGGGCGTGATCGCCCCGCTCGGCGACGAGGCCCGGCGCCGCCAGCAGTGGACGATCGACTGGTGGCGTGCTTGGAGCCGGCGGTGCCGCTACGAAGGCCCGTATCGGGACATGGTGATCCGCAGCGCCCTGACCCTGAAACTGCTGACCTACGGCCTGTCGGGCGCGGTGATCGCGGCGCCCACGTCCTCCTTGCCCGAGACGATCGGCGGCGTGCGCAACTGGGACTACCGCTACTGCTGGCTGCGGGATGCGGCGCTGACGTTGCGTTCGTTCATAGACTTGGGGTTTTGCGCCGAAGGCGAGGCATTTCTCGGATGGCTGCTGCACGCCACGCGCCTTACCTGGCCCAGACTGCAGATCCTCTACGATGTCTACGGAGAGACTCGGCTTCCCGAGCGCGAGCTCGAGCATCTCGAGGGGCATCGGGGCTCGCGGCCGGTGCGCACCGGCAACGCAGCGGCCGATCAGCTGCAGCTGGACGTGTACGGCGAGGTGGTGCTCGCCGCGGCGCATTATGTGGCGGGCGGCGGGGGCTTGGATCCCCAGGAGGCGCGCCTGCTGGCCGGCTTCGGGCGGGTCGTGTGCAAGGACTGGCGGTTGGTCGACCACGGCATCTGGGAGTTTCGCGACGCCGGGTGCCACCACACCTACTCCAAGCTGATGTGCTGGGCGGCCTTGGACCGTCTGATCGCCTTGCACGAGCGGGGTCACATCCGGGCGCCGGTTGCGCGGTTCCGCCGCGAGCGCCAGGCCATCCACGAGGCTATCGAGACCCGCGGATTCAGTCGGGAGATCGGCTCCTACGTCAGCGTTTTCGACGGTACGGAGATCGATGCGAGCCTCCTGCTGATGGCCCAATACGGCTACAAACCGGCCGGCGATCCCCGGATGCGCGCCACCTTCGAGCGCATCGATCGGGAGCTCGGACACGCGGGATTCGTGTACCGCTATCGTGATGGCTATGACGATTTCCTGCCGCCGGGGGAGGGGGCCTTCGTGATCTCGAGCTTCTGGGCCGCCGACTATCTCGCGCGACTCGGCGACATCGCGGGCGCTCGGCGGCGATTCGAGAACCTCCTGGCCCATGCCAACGATGTGGGCCTGTACGCCGAGGAGATCGATCCGGGGACCGGAGAGGCCCTGGGGAATTTCCCGCAGGCGTTCAGCCACGTCGGGTTGATCTGCGCGGCCATGGCTTTGGCGAAGCTCGAGCAGCCACCGGCCGTCGTGCCCGCAGGGGTGGAGAGCGCATGATCACGCCCGTGGTCCTGACGCAGTTGGAGAGCATCCTGGTGTGGGGGTTCGTGGGCACCGCGACCATGACCACCATCCTGCACGGGAGCCAGGGACTGGGGCTGTCTCGGCTCAGCCTGCCGTTCCTCGTGGGGACCATGTTCAACGGCGACCGGCGCTGGGCCAGCGTGTGGGGTTTTCTGTTGTACGTCTTCGGCGGATGGCTGTTCGCATTCTTCTATTTTGTCGTCTTTGCCAGCGTGGGCGCCGCCCACTGGTGGTCGGGTGCGCTGGTCGGTCTGCTCCATGCGCTCTTTCTGCTGGTGGTGATCCTGCCCTTGCTGCCGCAGCTGCATCCGCGGATGGCCACCGAATACGACCTGCCCACGGCCGAACGGCGGCTCGAGCCTCCGGGATTCATGGGGCTGAACTACGGTCACGGCACGCCCTTGTCCACTGTGGTGGGTCATGCCGCCTACGGTGCCGTTTTGGGGACCTTTTTCGGGTGACCTTAGGAAAAGTCAAAAGTCAAAAGGCAAAGAGCCCAACGCAAAGGCGCAGAGGGCGCAAAGGAGATGCAATGCATATTCGCGGTCCCTGTGCCTCGGCGTGCTCGGGGTGTCCCTAACCGGCGTTGATCGTGGTGGGGATGCTGCTCACCCCGTGCGTTACCGCAGGCACCGAAAGCAGGGTGGGAGCGACATTCCTGTCGCGACCAATCAATTCCTCACGCGCTCTTTGTGTCCTCCACGACCACCGGTCCGCCTCGCTCGCCGTTCCAGCTCCAATGGCGTGCCGTTGGACTGGGCTGCTGGACGATGTCTGGTCGCTCGGGTCCTTGGGGACCCCGCTGGCGTTGCGGGTGCGCTTCTACCGGGCGGTGGGCGTCGGACCCCTATACCGGCGCGGAAGGACTCGCTGCCGGCGGGCCGCCCTGGCGGCCTGACCGATGAGCGGGCGTCAGCGCGCGCTGTAGGTCAGGCAGTTTATCTGCTTGCCAGCGAAGCCGACCTCGATGTTGTCGGCGACGCACTCGTAGTCATCGTTGTAAGTGCAGCCCGTTACCTTGCAGGCGCCGACCCCTGCCTGGCGCCTGCTCTCCCGGGTGTGCGGCGAGGCCTTGAGAAACGTGTCACAGCCCGGCGCCGCCCCATCGCCGATGGTGATGGCGCGGGCATGGCAGGCATTGTCGGTATTGTAGGCGCAGTCCGTGACGGCGCATTGCATCACGACCGGCATGTCGATGGTCATTTTCATGGCAGCACCTCCTGTGCCATTGGCGTACTTCACGAAATGGAGAGAGCGACAGATAGACTAGACCGCGGCCGTGGACTTTCAAGCCGCCGCGGCGCGGTCTCGCGCTGGCGGCCGGACGTTGAGGCAAGATGTAACAGGATGTAACACAGAAAGTGGAAAGGGGTGGCCCGAATGCTCGGGCCACATGAGCCTTGGCAGGCACCACGGGGTCTCGGGGGGCTGCCTGCCCGATGCGCCGATGTGGATTCTCGAGAGACAATCAACGGCGAATCCATTGGAATATAGTCGAACGTCTGCGAACACGGCCATTCGCAATTTCTTTAGTTACACCAGGCGAAGGCACGGCGACGGGAATGTGGCACGGCCAACGTCGGATGGGACTCTGCGGCGCCGCGCGGGGACTTCCTCAATTTGCAGGGACTCTTTGCCGTTCACTGCAGGCGGACGGGCCGGCCAACGAGGTCTTGACTCGAGTTGACATTACGCAATGAGCGCTCACCATTTCAGTGTCTTTCCCGGAAATGTCAATGAAAGGCTCAAGGAGGAGCGATGAAAAGCAGGGTGCTGATGCTGGTCTTTCTGTCCCCATTTTGCGTGTTCCCGATATCCGCTTGCGCGGATACTCAACAGGCAGAAAAAGGAGGTGCCACGATGAATAGTTATTTGGTCTTCTTTGGTTTCACCGCTCAGGGAATCCAGAACATAAAAGAAAGTCCGGCCAGGGTCGAGGCCGCGAAGGAGACGGTCAGGGCGATGGGAGGGGAGATGAAGGCATTCTACGGAATACTCGGCAGCCAATTCGATACGATATTCATACTCCAGGCCCCCGATGACGAGGCCGTTGCGAAGATGGTGCTCGCCATCGCCTCGGGCGGGAACGTTCGAACCGAGACCCATCGGCTTTTCACAGAAGAGGAATACAAGGAGGTTATCTCCGCGCTACCCTAGAAACAGCTCCGACCACGCGTACTTCGGCGGACCTTTCGGGTTCGCCCCGTACGCGATGAGAGTGGAGGACTGAGAGGTCCGCAAGTAGGGCGATACGACCCGTGGGACCGCGGCCACTTGCGGGGCTGCGCGGTCCGGCCGCGCGTGCAAGGCTTGGGCCCGCTTTCGCGCCGGCCCAGCGGGCAAGACGCCAAACCGGATACCTTGATTATGCCTGGTTTGCGTCACGCCTTTGCCAAAGAAGGTGAGCGGCTCGTCGTAACGGCGTGTGCCCAGTGAGGGTCGGGGATAATCGCCGAACCTGGTGATACGATCAAGAGGGGAGATCAGCTCATGACCGAACGACATCGGAAACGCGCGCAGAAGGTCGTGGAATCGTTCCGCGAGCTGCTGGATCAGAGGGTGCTGGAGACCATCCCGGCCAGCGACTTCGAGCAGTTGGCGCTCTTTGTCCAGGAGGCCCTCTCGGACGAGCTGCACGATGCCGCCGAACAGGTCGAAGAGCTGGCCCACAAGATGCGCTCGGGCACGAGCCTGAGCGATGTCGGAATGGGCGTTGTGTAGCTGTCGAGCCCCGGCACATATCGGCGCCGTCACGGCGATGTCCGCCATACGGTGGCATGATCGAGTTCGATGAATGCCACTAGGTTGAAGAGCCGGCCGGAGGATCGTCGGACCTGCTTTCCAGCTTTTTCGTCATGTTTGCCGCGCAACACATCCGGGCCGGCAAGTGAGCCCGTTCGTGTTTCCCCTGTAAGGTCGGGCGCGGCGGAAGCCACGGCCATACGGCATGCCGGCAGAAGGCGTCGGTTGTCTTTACAGGATCGCGCCGCTGTTCTTCCGAGCGTTTCTGAGTTCTTAGAAATATCAACACCCTGCGAATCAGGTATGCAAATTGCTACATGCGCCGGAGGGGATACATCCTAAAGGAGGGAACCGATGGCGGTTATTGGACACCTCAAATACCTCGTTTTATCCGCCGGCGTTCTGTCTTTCTGCGTTGCCGGCCCTGCCGGCGCGGCGCTCATGACGGTCGATTTCGAGGCGGACGCCGAAGGCAGCAGAGCCAACGGCTTCACCCCCTCCGGCGCAAGCGGTGTTTCCTTTTCCGACAGTGTCGGAGAAGACCTCTACTTGACCGGCGCCATCCCGGAGGGGTCCGGCTCGCACTCGCTGTTTGTGGGCACCGACGGAGACCTGAGCCTGCTGCAGATCTCTCTGAGCTTTACGGCGGACTACATCTCTCTGGACTTCGGCAACGACGATCCCAACTACACCGTTCCGACCGACATGGCGGTCCTGACAGCGTATCTCGGGTCCTCCCAGGTGGGGCAGTCAACCGTGGCGCTCAACGTGAACGACCTTATGGACCAGACCATCATATTCGGCTCGATCGGCGGCGGCGTCCTCTTCGATTACGCCACGTTCGCGTACACGAACCAGTATTTCAGCCCCGCCGCCGGCGGCGAGCCGGTCAATCTGGGCGCTGCGGAGGTCGTAGACAATATCGTGATCAATACCGCAAGCGGCGCGAGCACCCGAGTGCCCGAGCCCGGCACTCTGGCGCTGTTGCTCGCGGGCGTTGTCGGGGCGGCGCTAGGAAGGGGGGCGCTTGGGCGGAGAGCCCGTTAGTGCCTCGCGCGGCATCCAAGCGTGCTGGGGCATTTTTGACCCTGCTCCTGGCGTTTCCCTCCCTGGCCGGCGCGCAAGACGCGCCCGAGCAGAAAGAGGCCGGTGGGAAGACACGGCTCCTGTCCAGGCCTTGCGTTGAGCCCATCGACAACCCCGGCCCGGGCGCGAAGTTCCCGAAGTTCCCTTCGGTGCGCGTCGACATCGACCCGGATCGAAAGGACCTCTTCGTGCCCATGCGTCGCAAAGAGGTGAAGGCGCTTATCCAGCTTCTGAAATATACGTCCCTCGAGGAAAAAAAGGGCTTCAGGCTGTCGGCCGAAGGCCGAAAGAGATTCTCCATCGAACGAATGGGAGTGTTGATGCAGGACATCACAGCCCTCCTGGCCAGGATACATCTGGAGGAAACCCTGGCCGCGCTGAAGAAAATACCCGACGCCGACAAAGGCGCCATAGAGTGGGGCACGCAGGTGTCGGAGGCCCTGGACCTTTGCAGTAGGCAGAGGTACGAGGGCTTCGGAGGGGACCCCGCCTTTCGGGAGTCCCTGGACATCGTCATGGACAACCGCGCGGTACTGGAAGAGCTCCTCCTCGAAAGCAAGCTGCCCGTGACTGGAGCAGGCGCCCCAGGCGGAGGCCGGCCGGAGGACATACGGTAAGGGATGACCAAGAAGCCATTGATCGGCGGCATCGCGCTCATCGGCGTCTTCCTCGCGGGAGAGGGCCGCGCGCAAGACGCCACACTGGAGATCCCCGAGTCCACCCTGAACCGCGTCATCCGCAAGATGGACGTGCTTTCGGACGGCGGCATTGCCCAGCCCTACAGCGTCGCCGAAGCGGGGCCTCTCTTCGAGGAGTGCATTCCCATTGGCTTCGTGGCCTGCTCCGGCATCCCCGAGCGCATCCCCGGTTTCGGCGGGGACCGCATCTCCCTCGTGGTCTGCAGGAAGGAGGGCGGCGGGGTCGCCGTCCTGCCCCAGGGAGACCCCGTCTCCTGGCAATGGTGGATATCGGACGCCCGCCTGGAGGTGGACAGCGGGCAGATGACGTTCACTGCCACCGTGACCACGCACGTGGGGGATGACTGGGAAACCGTAACCAGAAGCGTTGGGGCCTCCGTGCAATTTGACGGCGGCACGAACAGGCTACAGCTCGACATAGAAGACTTCAGCGTCGAGCTGCGTCCCGACGCGGGCACCGTGTTCAGGGACGTGGAGCCGGTGGACGTTGCGAGGTTCTTCAGCATCGCCATCCCCATCGTTCCGCAGCAGTTCAGCGTGAGGATGCCGGACGGCACCTCGAAGAGCGTTACGGGGCGCGTTGCCGGCATCACGGCAGTGAGGTATCTGCAAGATGCCCTGGAGGTGACCTTTGACGTCGATTTCTAGGGCAAGCGCGGCGGGCCTCGCGCTCGTCATTGCCGGGCCTTGCCAAGCCGAGGACGGGGCCTTCAACTATCACGAGGCCTACGAGGCCGCGAACATGGCCACGGTGGCGCCTCCGCAGCTGGCCCCCGAGCGGCCCTCCGTCATCAAGGTGTACGAGTCGACCTTCAACGACTTCGCCCGCGCCATCGAACCCGCCCGAATAGAAGGGCACTACACTTTCAGCATTACCATCGACGCCGGATGGCTCGGCACGCACACCTTCACCATTTGTGATTCAGACTATACGGCCATCGTCTCGGGGCTGGGCTTCAATATCACGCCGGGCAGCGTCACCGCGGAAGGGGACGTCGGGGTCGACTGGTGCGGCTTCGACTTCTCGAGCAGCCAGCTCAGCGCCACGGGAAACGTCTACTACAGCTCGGCGGACAAGGCGGTGCACTTTTCCTTTTCCTCGGCGAACGTGCAGGCGTGTTTCAGCATCGACGTCGACATCGGCTGGCTCGATTTTCACCGAACCTTCACCGTCTGCCTGCCGGTGAACATCAACATCGCGCCGACCCTGAACATCCCCCCGATGCCGATCGGGACGTCGATCGTCTACTTCGAGACAGCGGGCGGGTCGCGGCGGTTGTATCTGCAGCCGCGCAACGTGTCCCTCGTGAAGAGAGGCGGTTATGTGGAGCTGCAAAGCGAGGTCTCCATCAGGTAGAGTGTGAATTGAATGAAGCGGCGGCATTCCATTGTGTTCATGATCCTGACGGCCGGCGTACTCTCGCTTTGGGGGTGCGACGTCGACTTGTCCGTGCCGCCTGCATTCCAGGCGCCGCGCCTGGAGGTGCAGGTTGAGCTCATCGACTATCACGAGGGGGTCCAGGGCACGTGGGCGGGGACGCTGGAGCACCCGAATACCGCCGACGTACCCTCGGGCGTGGAGGGCGCGCACGAGGCCCAGGTGCAGCTCGGATACCACAGCAGGGTCCTTCAGGGCGAGACCCTGAACTTCCCGGTCTCCGCTCCGCTGTATCCGGGCGAATGGAGCATCCATTTCACCGTGGCGGATGAAGCGGGAACGATCATGGACTTCACCTGCGACTTCAATCTGCCGGCCTTGTTCGGCGGGGCCGTGATCGGTCTCAAGATCATCGAGGGCAGTGAAGGGTGCACCTCCCAGACCGGCGGCGTCAGCGCGCCATCCGTGCCGGCGGAGAGCCATGACGTCGAGGCCGTGACGCTTTCCGCCCCAGCCGCGGCCGACGTGGGCGTGCCCGTGCAGGTGACGACGTCCGTCAAGAACAACGGAAACGTGCCGGAAAGCTTCGTGTTGGTGAGGCTCGCGGCACAGCCGCCGACGGGTGGGCCGCTTGCCCTCGGCACGCAGGTGACGAGCCTGGACATCAACGAGACCAAAGACGTCGGCTTCGATTGGGACACCGCCTGCGTGGAGGCCGGCGACTACACCCTCACCGCCACCGCCTCGGCCTCGAACGACGGGGACGCGAGCAACGACGAGGCCACCGCATCCCTCGCTCTGGCCCTCGATCGCGAGCTTTCCATCGCCTTCGTCAATCCTCCCGCCACCGTACCACCCGGGCAGAGCGTCAGCCTGATCGCCAGGCTCGCAAACAACAACAGCATCCAAGAGCAGAGCGTCGACGTGACGTTCACGGATACGCCCGCCAGCGGCCCCGAAGGCACGCGGGTCGCGGACCCGCGACTGCCGATCGACGTCGGTTGCGGCGAGACGGTTGAGCTCATATTCACGTGGGTCTCTCCGTCGATCGGGGCGGCCGACCATGACCTCACCCTGAGCATCGGCAACTCGATCCCCGGCGACGACCCGGCGGACAACTCGGACACCATCACCATATCGGTCCAGTAGCCGCGTCTGAAAAACCCAATAAGGTGATGGACCCATCTTCGCTATTGATGGGCGGTACCTGGTGGTAAATACAAATCTGCCGTCTTGTTGCAAGCAGCGTCAGGATCCACCGTGCCGCCGGCCGTCGATCACCTGCCACTCGCCGCCGGCCAGCTCCTGCAGGGCGCTGCCCATGACGAGCCCGGCGTAAATATGGTAGAGGCTCAACCGGCACGTGACCGGCCGATGCAGGGCGTTGCGCCCGGTGGTGTCGAATCGGCTC
>JABAHQ010001689.1_pt3 | contig 39441 bp, 35 predicted proteins | sample 7062091 | NCBI WGS metagenome assembly JABAHQ01 (sample SAMN14534359, study PRJNA622989) | marine sediment metagenome | biome: marine biome [ENVO:00000428]; feature: marine pelagic biome [ENVO:01000023]; material: deep marine sediment [ENVO:00002113] | place: India: Gulf of Kutch | collected... | reverse complement strand
TCCGGCGTCAGGGTTCCCTTGTCGACAAATTTGTCGAGGGACCGTTGAATGCTGCGTTCCGCGGCCGCCAGGATATCCGGATGGGTGTCCACCAGCACCACGATATACCCGTGCATGGCGAACCGCTGGGCGATGCCCGTCCCCATGGTACCGGAGCCGATGACTCCGGTTTTGATGATGTTCATGATTCCCTCCCGGGAAACCGTATTCCCTGATCAACCGACGGCATCGAGTCCGGTCACTTTCTTCCCCAGAATCAGCGTGTGAATGGAATCGGTGCCCTCATAAGTAATGACACTCTCCAGGTTCAGCATATGGCGGATGGTCTGGTACTCGACACTGATCCCGGAGGCGCCCAGGATATCCCGCGCCTTGCGGGCCACATCGAGAGCCACACGCACATTGTTGCGTTTCGCCATGGAGATTTGCGTGTAATCATGCTTGTCCTGCTCCATCAGCCGGCCCAGCTGCAGGCACAGCAGTTGACCGCAGGTGATAACGGTCACCATATCGGCCAGTTTTTCCTGTACCAGTTGAAACGATCCGATGGGCTTGTCGAACATGATGCGGGTTTTCGAATATTCCAGCGCCTCGTTGTAGCAGGCGATGGCCGCACCCAGAACGCCCCAGGCAATGCTGTACCGGGCCTGGTTGAGACAGGAATAAGCGGCGACCATGCCTTCGGCACCCGGCAACATGCAGTCCGCCGGGACCCGGCAGTCGTTCAAATGAATTTCGCCGGTATCCGAGGCACGCATAGAAAATTTATGGTGGATGGGCTGCAACCGCATGCCCGGCGTCCCCGCCTCCACCACAAACGCGCGTGCCACGCCGCCGACATAAGCCCAGATGATGACGTAGTCGGAGATGTCGGAATTGGTGATCCAGCTCTTCGACCCGTTCAGGACGTAGTCATTGCCGTCCTTGACGGCGGTGGTTTTCATCCCGGCCGGATTGGATCCGAAATCGGGTTCGGTCAAACCGAAACACCCGACCTTGTCGCCGGTGACCAGACCCGGAAGCCATTTGTCTTTCTGCTCCTGCGATCCGAAGCGGTTGATCGGATAAATCACCAGTCCGTTCTGCACGGAGGCGAAACTGCGAAGTCCGCTGTCTCCCCGTTCCAGCTCCAGCATCATCAGGCCGTAGGCGACGGGACCCAGCCCGGCGCCGCCGTGGGTCGGCAGCATGGCACCGAAAAAACCTTCCTCACCCATTTTCTTGATCAACGGTTTCGGGAATTCGCCTTGCTCAAAGCAGTCGCTGATGATCGGGATAACTTCCCGATCGACGAATTGCCCGGCGGTTTCCTGTACCAGTTTTTCCTCGTCGGTCAGATTCATTTCCATTTTGTAAAAATCCAGAGGAAGCATAACGTCCTCCTTTCTCATCTCACTTCATTGGCCGTCCGGCTCCTCTCTCATCCTTTCCACACCGACGGCCACGCTTTCCCCGCCTCCGATGCAGATGGCGGCGATGCCGCGTTTTGCGTTCCGCGCCTGCAGCGCATGAAGCAACGTCACCAGGATACGCGCACCGGACGCGCCGATGGGATGCCCCAGGGCCACGGCTCCGCCATGCACGTTGACCCGCTCACGGTCCAGACCCATCCGGTCGATCACCGTCATCGCCGTCACGGCGAAGGCTTCGTTGATTTCATACAGATCGATATCCTGTTTGCGGAGACCCCACCGGTCCAGCAATTGCTCGATGGCATAAATCGGCGCCAGCGGGAACATCGACGGATCCATGGAATGCGAGGCCCGGGCGGCAAGGCGCGCCATGGGTTGCAATGATTCGTTATAGGGACCGAGCACCAGCGCCGCGGCACCGTCGTTGATGCTGGAGGAGTTGCCGGCGGTCACGGTGCCGTGTTCTTTGTCGAAAGCCGGCGGAATACGGGGAAGTTTATTCAAATCATGCGCGTAAGGTTGTTCGTCCCTGTCGATCCACAGGGTTTCCCCCTCTTTGAATACCGGGACGGCAACAATCTCATTGGAAAAGCGGCAATCGTCCTGAGCTTGCCGCGCGCGCTGGTAACTTTCCAGAGCGAACCGGTCCTGCGCTTCCCGGCTGTAGGGTTCGTGTTGGGCCAGGTCCTCGGCGATGTGACCCATGTGACAATCGCCAAAGCTGTCCCACAGACCGTCATACACCAGGCTGTCCAACGGCTCGCTGGCTTCCTTGCCCTCTTCAAGGTGACGGGTATGCAAAAAAGGCACCTGCGACATGTTCTCCATGCCGCCGGCCACAACGTACTCCGCATCTCCCAGACGAATCAGGTCGTTGGCCAGCATCACCGCCTGCAGGCCGGACCCGCAGACTTTATTGACGATCATCCCGCGGACGCTTTCCGGAAGCCCCGCCTGCATCAACGCCTGACGCGCCGGTGCCTGCCCGAGACCGGCGGACAACACGTTCCCTAAAATGACATCGCTGATATGAACGGGGGAAACGCCGCTTCTCTCCACCGCCTCACGGATCGCCAAAGCGGCAAGTTGGACCGCGGATAATGTAGAAAGAGCCCCCGGGACTTTCCCTATCGGGGTCCGTACGGCTCCGTAAATATATGCCGATTCATTCTTCATAACCTGCCTCCCGGAAGAAATTGATTGCCTATGATACAATTCCCCTTATTCTAATATAGGTCCCGGAGGCGAATCCGGCACGGTTCCTCCGGGCTCATTTTTACTTTTTGTTCAATAATTTCAATAAGTTGCACCAAGAAGGATCGATCATGGGTACTCTGATCCAGACCCTCATTGAAGACCAAACCGCCCTGTGGACCCTCAACCATCCCCCGGTCAATGCCCTGAGTAAAAAACTGCTCGAGAAACTCGATTTACTCGTGGATCAAGCCAATGCCGACCCCAACATCCGGACGGTGGTTCTGGCCAGCGGCCTGCAAACATACTTCGCGGCCGGGGCGGATATCAGGGAACTCCAACAAATTTCCAATAAGGCGGAGGGAAAAAAATATGCGGAGAGAGGCCAGGAGATCCTGCAGAAAATCGAGTCCGCTTCCAAACCCTTTATCGCCGCGGTGGAGGGATTTTGTCTGGGAGGAGGATTCGAATTGGCGCTGGCCTGTCACTTCCGCATCGCGGGCACCGAAGCGCATTTGGGCCTGCCGGAGGTGAATCTGGGCCTCATCCCCGGTTTCGGCGGTATTCAAAGGCTGGCGGGGAAATTGACTTCAGACCGGGCGTTGCATCTGATGCTGACCGGCAAACACCTCCCGGCTGAGGAGGCCCTGGAACAGGGACTGGTCACGCAGACGGTGAAAGCCGGGTCGGCGCTCGACACGGCCCTCAGCCTGGCCCGGCAGATTCAGACCAAGGGTCCTCTTTCCGTAGCCGCCATTCTGGCTTCCGTTTATGGCCGGAAGAGGGAATCGCTTCAGAAGCCATATCAAAACGACACGCAGGCTTTCGGGGCGCTCTTTGAAACCGAGGACACCCGGGAAGGCATCCAGGCCTTCCTCCAAAAACGCCTGCCGCAGTTTAAGGGACGGTAAGTTTCAAAAAACTCAGTTCGGACTATTTACTTTTTGATAAATACGAAATCCCCGCCGTTGTGTCCGGACATTCGAATGACACTGTACTCCGGCACCTGAGCGGCGTTACCCCCGACCCGCTCCTTGACGTGCTCATGAAAAAATTGTTCGGCGGTGAACACCATCATGCCGGGATTCCTCAGACCGTCCAGAAACGCCCGCGCGAAGATGGAATGTCCTCCGCCCCCACTGTCCGAGACCGGCTCGTTGCCGCCGCTGGCCATAAGGGTGCGGGAGGACTTGCGCAGCATTTTTGTCAGATAACGTTTTTTATCATCATCCCGGTCAAAACGTATCTTGATGTCCCGCGTCATGGTTCCCGAATAACAGCTGTCCGCCACCACCAGCACGTGCTTCGCCCGCGCCCGCTTGATGTTGGTGGTGATGTTATCGACGATGATCCACTTGGTGTCTTCATCCGACTGGGCGTCTGCCGGCAGCCAGTAGGCCTTGTCCACCGCGGGGTCGAATTGACCGTGCCCCGCGTAGTAGATCAGCAGATGGTCTTCCGGACCCAGCTTGCTGCGTATCCGGTTGAGCGCGCGCATGATCCGGTCGCGTCCCGGATCGATCAGCAGTTGCGTGGTGAAACGGTACTTTTCGCGCAATACCCGGTCCACGGCCCTCGCGTCGTTCACCGCCGTTTCCAGGCTGGGTAAATGATCATAGTCATTGATCCCGATGATGACCGCGTGATATTTACCCGACGGCTTCACCATCGCGGATGCGGATGGTGGATAAGATGTTCCCTGCTCTTGAGCGATCTCCGCAGGTTGATGACGCACCACCTCCACCAGCTGGCCCTTTTCCCAGCGGCCCTCGTCCCGGGACCCGTCGGTGTAAGTCAACTTGCCTCGTCCGTGCTTGAAATACCACTACTCCACTCCATATTCTTTTTGGAGAACCTTCACCGCGTAGTAATAAGGAAAGGAGGTTATTATTAAAATTACCCTCAGCCCGGTATTTCAAGCGACCATTTATGTAATATTCTTTAAATATTCCCCGGCCCTCATGCATGCCCTGATTTAATTCTCCCTCATACTTGAAACTCAACTGTCCATTTTCGTGATAAACTATTTTCCTCCCCCAGCCATGAAGAAGGCCCATTTTAAATTCCCCCTCAAACAAGCCCTTTATTTGTCCATTTTTTTATAGACCTTTATAGTTCCCTGTCCCTCAAGGAAGCCCTTTTTAAAAACTCCTTCATTCCTCCTCAACAGAAGACCATCTACATAAATCTCTTCAAATCCTCGACCATGAAGTCGGCCCTTTTTAAATTCCCCCTCACGTTTGGTGAATAACTGTCCATTTGAACCGTAGTGCTTTTCAATTCCCCGACCATTTTTGCAATTGCCCCTGCATGCGATTTTTTCTGCGAATGCGGGTTTCGGCCCCTGACCCAGGCACAGCATCGCAGCCATCAGCAGAATCATCAACCAGCCGGTGCCGGGCCGTCTCCATTGCGTATGTGTTCTATCATTCAAGGCCTTCATGAATCTCTTCCCCATTTTTTCCTGATAAATACAACATCGCCACCCCCGGCGAAGGAGGCAACTGGCTGACTGTTAACTGCCAGCATGAACCCTTGAGCGCATTTCTAAGTGGAAAACCTGGGACTCGCGCCCAACAACCGCTGGATGCGGGTAACGATTTGCAAGTTTCCCCTCCCTGTAAAGGGAGTCGTTCACTTTCTGATAAATACAAAATCGCCGCCCCGGTGGCCGGAGTTTTTGATGATGTTGTATTCCGGCACCTGATCGGAGCCGCCGGCTACGGTTTCCTTGATATGCTCGTGGAACAACTGCTCGGCGGTGAACACTTTCGCTCCCGGCTGTTTGAGTGATTCGATAAACGCCCGGGCAAAGACGGAATGGCCGGACCCGCCGCCGTCCGCCACCGGCTCATTACCGCCGCTGGCCATCAACGTGCGCGAGGAGCGGATTTTCATTTTCTGCATGTACCGGCGGCGTTTGTCCGCGGTGTGCAGTTGCGGGTCGACGTCGCGCGTCAGCTTGCCGGAATAACAACTGTCCGCCACCACCAGCACATGCCTGGCGGTCATGCGCTTGATGTTGGAGGTGATGTTGTCGACGATGATCCAGTTGGTGTCGCTGTCTTTCCGCGCGTCTACGGGCAGCCAGTAGGCCTTGTCGACGCCCTTGTCGAACTCGCCGTGCCCGGCGTAATAGATCAGCAGATTGTCGCCGGAACCCAGTTGCCGCCGCGCCTGGTTGAGCGCGTCCATGACCTGCACACGCCCCGGATCGATCAGCAGTTGCGTGGTGAAGCCGTATTTTTGACGCAGGATGCGGTCCACGGCTCTCGCGTCGTTGACCGCCGTGTGCAGTTTCGGCAGATGAGTGTAGTTGTTGATGCCGATGATTATGGCGTGGAACCTGCCCGGCCCGGCGGGGGCGGATGCGACTGGACCGGTTTCCTCCATATCCGGCGGAGTCAAACCGCCGCCGCCTTTACGTTCCACCCAGAACCGCTTCCAGGCCATGTTGCCGGCCTTATCCTTGGCCATGATCTGGATTTTGGTCCGGCGGGGACGAAGCGGCACATCCGCCGAAAAATTTCCGGAAGCATCGAGGTTGGCGAACCGGCCGTTGACCGTCACTTCCGCGACTCCGCTGGCATCCGTAGCCCGGCCGGTGACGAAAGTTTCGGGCAGACGGGGGACCGGCACGATGCCGCGTGAAACCTTATGCGAGGTGATGGCGATAACGGGCGGGGTGGTGTCTCCGGTTTTTTCCGCCACCAGAGGCGGGGGCATGGGTTGCGCAACGGCCCGGCTGAGGTCCCACAGCTTGAGGGTTTTGTCCCAATAACCGGAGGAGACCGCGAAACGCCCGTCGGGAGAAAACGCGAGGGAAACCACCGGCGCCTTGTGGCCTTCAAATGTCCGGATCTCCAGACCCGTTTTCACACCCCACAGGCGCAGGGTTTTGTCGTCGCTTCCGGACAGGGCGCGTTTGCCGTCGGGAGAGAACGCCACCGATTTCACCCAGCCGTCATGCCCGGAGAAACTGCGGACAACCTGTCCGTTCTCCACATTCCACAACCGAACGGTTTTGTCCTTGGCGCTCGACGATAGAGCATAACGACCGTCCGGGGACAGGGCGACGGAATATATGCCTCCGTTACTGCCGTGAAAGGTGCGGACCACCGTTCCGGATTCCACTTGCCATAACTTGAGCGTTGCGTCCCGGCTGCCGGACAACACCTGTTTCCCGTCCGGAGAAAAGGCGACGGAGCTGACTGATTCGGTATGCCCGCGGAAGGTGCGGACTTCCCGTCCGGAATCCACGTTCCAGAGCTTGAGGGTTTTGTCACCGCTTCCGGAAACGGCATATTGCCCGTCGGGGGAGAAGGCCACGGCATGGACGCCTTCGCTGTGTCCCTTAAAGGTGCGAACCGTGTCGCCGGACCGCACGTCCCACAACCTGAGGGTGCGGTCCCAACTGCCCGACAACGCGTACCTGCCATCGGGGGAAAAGGCCGCCGTCACCACCGATCCCCGATGGCCCTTAAACGTGCGAAGCTCCCTGCCCGTCACCACTTCCCACAATTTGAGGGTATGGTCCACCCCCCCAGACAAAGCGTAGCGTCCGTCCGGCGAAAACGCGGCGGCGATCACATCATATTTGTGGCCTTTAAAGGTACGGATGGATTCATCCGCACGAACGGAGGAGACGATTGAGGAGAACAGAAATACCAACAGCACGTTAAGCGCAAGGAATGCTACCTTTAACCCTAATGCTCCTTGCGCTAATCGCTTCCTGGCTACCATGGCCTATATCTCGGTTACTGAACCATGATGGAAAGTGTCCGGCGGCTTTCCACCTGATCCACGTCCCGGATCTTGATTTCGATCTCGTGTTTGCCGGAGGGGAAATCGATCTGCCGGGCCTGAATGCGCCTGCCGTGAACATAAGGCAGAACCCGCTCGGTGATATCAATATCGAACAGTTTGAGATAAGTCACCCTCAGGGATTTCATGTCGATTTCTTCTCCCATGGGATTTTTCTCAAACAGAATATCGATATCCACTTTTTTCAGAGGGTTTTCCGTGGTTTCCGGTTTGACCACTTTGATTTCCGGGCCGATTTCCATATGGCCATTGATCGGCTCTCGGGTGGCCGATCCCCTGAATTGCAGTTTCTCCGGCTTTCGGTCGGGCAGGGCCGCTTCTTCCGCCGTGATCCAGGCCACCGATTGGGTTTCCGCCATGGACCCGCCAGGAAAAAGAGATAGAACCAGGAGAAGGGGCAGGATGTATTGTACGGGTTTCATGATTCTTTCCCCCTTGAATCGGGTGGGATGGCCTGATGATCCTTTCATTTCAGGCGCATCCTGGTTTAACTGATATTTTGGGATCATTCCGATCCTTGTTCTTCTTCGTTGCCAAAGGTACCGATCATATCGATCGGCTTTTTGGGTTTTTCCGTGATCGGAATTTTCTTCCCACCTCTCATCTGCATATTGTTCATCGAGTCCTGTTCGTTGCCGAACGTCCCGATCATATCGATCGGCTTTTTGGGTCTCTCCACAATCGGAATTTTCCGGGTTCCCCGGGTGTACACCTGGTCTTTATGGAAAATGAAAATTTCTTCATGAGCCTCGGCCCACACCGCGGACGAATTCTTCTTGAATTTATTAGCCATTACTCCGATGTCCCGGGTGCCGGCCTGATTTTGCGGACTGATGACATGGAACCCTTTACTCAAATCCAGATTGATCGGAGTATCCGGCGTCAACGTCGCGATAGCCTTCACCCGTTCCTGCCCGGGGGGCCCCTGGATGTCAAAATCAAACCCGTACTCCGGTCCGGGAATGGCATAAGTCACCCCCGCCCGGATAAAATTGTCTTTATGATAGGCGTTGGGAAAAATGACGGTCACGTTTCCGCTGGAACCGGCATTGATCAGCGTCAGATAACAGTCGCGATCCGATTTAACATAGAACACAACCTTGTCCCCGATTTCATAATTCTCCCGGTCGGCCCAAACCTTGAGGTTGAACGGGGATTGATTGGGCCGGGCATAATACAATTTATCCAGTTCCTGACGGAATTCATCCTGGTTTTTCTCTTCAGGGGATTCCCAACTATTATTTTGAAAGATGACCTCCTGCCGGCCTTCCAGTTTGGCCAGATCTTCCGGTCGCAGGGCACTTTTTTCAATCAGGGTATCGCTGGTCCCCATATAGTCATTGGTCTTCACATGAATCAATTTGGCAATAATCTGCAAACCATCGTTTTGCAAATGGAAGGATCCGTCGATGTACATATCCAGATGGCTCTGTTTGGCGATTTTCGGAGGATTGACCTCCTCTTCCGGATCAACGCTGATCTCCCGCACCTTCAGGCTGTCGCTTTTAGCCAGCAGGTTTTTAAAATCTTCGGCCAGGATTTTGGAGAAGGCGGTCATCTGGTTGCCCCGCATATCCGTAAAACGGATCACCCCTACCACCGGAGTTTTATTCGGATCGATATTCCTGATCAGGTTTTCCACCAGCCGGACCAGACCGCTTTGCCAGGCGGAGGACTGGGTGGACATTCCGGAAATTTTCTCGATGGAATAGAAAAACCGTGCGTTCTTCGCGTCCAGAGGAGTCAGAAACCGCTCGGAAAGCTCATTGTTCAGTTCGCCGTGGATTTGCGGCGTATCGATCCGGGCGACAATGGCATGCTGATCTTCATTATAGGAATCGATCCGGCGAACCCCGGCCCGGGCGATTCCGGAACCGTTGGTTTCGGAATCGGCCTGCAGGGTTCCCGACCCTTGTTCGTATTTAAATGTCAAAGGCAGTCCGCGGACGGGAACCTGTTGGGATCCGTTGGCCAGATAGACCTTCACCGCCAGGGGTTGCCCGGGAATTTGCATGGATTTGATTTTCTGACCGTCGCCGGCGGCAACGGCAAACTTCACGTTTTGCACGAGGCTATGAATTTTGGATTCAAACGCCTTGGCCCGCAACCCTTCCAATTCCGGGGAAACCGCGACCCGGGATTTGGAAATGACGCGCAGCACGTTGATTTGCGGATCCAGCGCAAGGGACTCTTCATAACCGGACAGGTATTGATGCAGGGCCCGCACGACATTGCCGCTTTGTTCCGCTTGACGGGCGGCGTCCATATAATTCTTCAGCCGGTTCTCGGTTTCCTTCAGTTGTTGCCGGTGTTTTTCCGCTTCCAGCCGACGGTCCATGACCACCAGCGCATAATATTGACCCCGGCACTTGTCGAAGTATCCGTCCTTGCGTTCCACCCCTTCCAGGATGGCGTCGACCCGGGTTTGAATGGCGGATTCGGCATAGACGCCTTCGGTGGAAATAAAATCTTTCGAAAGTGAATCGATATCCACCTTGATGTTTTTAGCCAGATTTTTTAAGGCCACATCCCGGGCGTGTTCCGCGCTTTCCCCGGAAATGCCCACGCCGGTCAAAAACCGGCCGGAAGGATAACGCGGGTGCGCCTTGCCCACCACCCATCCGGGTTCGGGCGGACAATCGATGGCAGCCGGGGCGGCGGCAGGTTTGAGGGGACGGGAGACTTGAGCGGGTTTTGCCGGGGCCGCTTTCAGCGCAGCTCCCCGGTCCTTTTGGTGGGCGGTTTGCGCTCCACCCCCACAGGCTATTCCAACAAACCATACGGCAATCACTAAGAATATTTTGATCTTCCCGTTCATAACCAACCTCCAAGCGGAGATGATTCTTAACTACCTGTTGTAGAACCAGCAAGGATTATGCCATATTTAGCCCGGGGGAATTTCAGGTGAATTATACCACAAAAAAATCACAAGAAATTCACGACAAACCGGCCCTTTTGTGCTTTAATAGGGTTCATTCTCCCCCCTTAAATAGCTGTATCCACTGTTGCTTTACGTGGTTTTCAGGCCCCGCCTGACGGGTTAGTGATTGTTTTTTGGAGGCAACCGTTTATACAGAAAAAAACCGGACCCCTATGCGGAACCGGGTTTAATACAACCTTTGCATGGGAGTGCCCCATGCATGGCCCCATGCATCCATGCATGGTCCCATGCATTTCTTACCACCATTCAGGAACGGAGGTAAAAATCCGCGATGCCCAAACCTGACTTATATAATATTGAAGGTTGTTCTGCGGATCGATGCCGGCGCCGGCCCTTTCTCAAGAGCAAGCCCTTAATATCCCCTGGCATGGAAATTGAAGCTGCTTTTGGAAAGACGGGATACGGAGACCTTTCAAGGGCCGCCGGCACTCCTGTGTTATTTTAAAATTAAGGATCTTGTTAATTTACCTTCAGGAGAAAGAAACATGATCACACAAATCAATTGGCTAAAACAGTTCACATGGGTTTTAATCTTCAGCTTTTTGGCGGCCTGTGCGTCGTCTCCCCAGAAACCGAGCGGTGATTTTACTCCCATTCAGGATCTGGATGCACCCGAATGGGTGGTGAAGGGTGGCGCGGCTTTTGATGACAAAGCCTTTTATGGCGTGGGCCTGGCGTCCGGCATCCGTAATAGCGCTCTATTGAGAGAAACTTCCGATAACCGGGCGCGTTCGTCGCTGGCGGATATTTTTGAAGTTTACATCAAAAAGCTGAACAAGGATTATATGGAAAGCGCCACCACCGGCGATATGTCCGCCACTTCGGAAACCCAGTATATCGAGCGGGCGATGAAATCCGTATCTTCCATGACGCTCAACGGTTCTGAAATCGTGGACCATTGGCAGAACCCGGACAACGGCGAAATGTATGCCCTGGCACGGGTGGACCTGGAAACGTTCCAGCAGAATCTGGACAAGTACAAGGAATTGTCCGCGGAAGTCCGCAACCGGATCAAAGTCCAAGCGGAGAAGTCCTTTGAGGATCTGGATAAAGAAGTCGATAAAAAAGAAGGAAGGTAATCGTCATGAAAACCTGGGCATCGTTATTACTCCTTATGATGGCATGGGTGAACCCGTCCTGGAGCGCCGAATTCAGCGCCAAGCGGATTTACCGGGAAGTGTCGCCCAAGGTGGTTTTGATTACCGCTTTCGAACCCGGGCAAAAATATCAGGGAGTGGGGACCGGCAGTATCATCCGCGAGGATGGGCTGGTCCTCACCAATGCCCATGTGGTGTTCAACAGTCGTACCCAACAGCCGTACAGCAAGCTTCGCATCTTCCTCAAACCGCAACGGCTGACCGGAGATTTGCAGTCGGATACCGCGCGCAAATTCAAGGCCACGCTATTGAAGTATTCGAAAGACCTGGATTTGGCCGTCCTGATGATTGAAGCGGACAATAAACCCGCCTCTCTGCCTTTCATCAAGTTCACCGACTCGAATACGGTGGAGATCGGCGAACGGGTATTGGCCATCGGGCATCCGGAGTCCGGCGGATTGTGGACGCTGACCACCGGCTCCATCAGCAGTCACATCAAAAATTTTCAAAAAATATCGGGTAAGGACGTGTTTCAAACCGAGGTCAGCCTGAACCGGGGCAATTCCGGCGGCCCTTTACTCGATGGCCAGGGGTCCATGGTCGGGATCAATTCCAACATCGCCCGCAGAAGCAGTGACGGTCTGGCGATTACCGACATCAATTTCTCCATCAAGGCCAACGTCGCGGTCAAATGGCTGAATTCGGAAGGCTATGATTTTCATCTGGAAACCGCCGCCGTGGACATGGACGAACCGTCTTCCGGCCACGCCATGTCCCCCACCACGGATTTCAGTGATAGCCGGACGGAGGATGCGGGCATCAAAGCGATTCCCAGAACCAAAAGCGGCAAACAGACCAAACCCCGGCCGGTGAAACCGCAAATCCTGACCCCAAAGCGTCCCTACAAGATGACGGACCTGTTCAAACAGGTGGAAAATGAAATGGAAGACATGATGGACGATATCCGGCAAAAGTTAAAGCGGAGGCGGTAGGCTTGCCGAACCGGAGGAGGGAATGGTATGAAATACTTTAACCGCTCATGGATGCTGTGTCTGCTTCTGGTTCTTCCCGCTTCCTCATGGGCCGGGGAATTCAAGCTCTACCTGGATGAAACCCGGACGCAATACGTGATGGCGAAGGAGCAGGATTGCTCCATTTATAAAACCGAGGACGGCCGGATCACCCTCGGCTTCAAAGCCGGCAACATGCTGTTCGAAATGGGACCGGAGATCACCTTCGGCAAGAAGAAGGGAATCGACTGGCATCATACCGTCCAGAGCCTGATCGCCCGTTACCAGGAATTGTGCACCCGGTTCAACACCGGCGCCCTCACTAAAAAGGAATACGAGGAACACCTGTATAAAATCGAGTCCATCGAAAAAGAGGCGTATCTCCTTTACCAGAAAATGATCAAGGAAAAAGAAGACCGCCGACAATCGCTGTTCGACGAGCTGGACCGCGAAGCCGGCCACCTGGAAAGCCAACGGGGCTCCTATAGCCGCATCAACCGCAAGGTCGACGCATTNNCCCTCTCACGTTTCTGCCCGGCATTTATGGATTGCCTGTTACGTCCTGTTGGGCTAGGATAGGCCCACTCCCCCACTAAGCTTAAAAACCGTTCTATCTACATTTGATCGCCCTTGGCGCGAAATTAAATGCGAAGGGGGATTATAACGACTCAACCCCTTTGCACCGGGTAGTCAACGAAACCAAAAATGAAAGCCCTCCAGAAACAATATGGTGCGAAATGAGTTCCTCTCGTCAGGAAATTTAGTCTGCCTGTGAAACTTTAACCCAGGAGAAAATATTGATTGAGAATAGAAGAGTCGTGACAGCGGTTGCCGGTTTTTTGTTCTTATGTGCCTCTTTGGTTGGCGGTTGTGCTTCCGTACCTTCCCAGGAGAAGGCCTCCAGGGCCATCCACGCCGGGAATGTGGAAGAAGTGAATGATCTGCTGGAGAATGGGCTCAATCCCAACGGAGTGGATGAAATCGGCATGCCCTGGCTGGTGGTGGCGGCGAATGCCGATGGTACGGGTAAAATCGTAAACGCTTTTCTGGATAAAGGAGCCAACCCGAATATCAAAACCGGGGCCGGACACACTCCGCTTCATAAGGCGGTGAGTCTCAATAATGCCGAAATCACAAAAATCCTGTTGGACAAAGGCGCGGATCCCAAGATCAAAGATGAAGAAGGAAAACAACCCCTTCATTACGCCCTTGAAAACGACAACCGGGAGATCATGCGGATCTTTGTCGATCACGACGAATCGAAATCGGGTCAGCCTTAAACAGGTTTGACCTTCATGGACCCTTTACGAGGCTTCAGAAAAAATCAGAGGGGAGGTTATTTCTTGCGGAGGATCATGAAGTCCACGCGGTTGTTCCGCGCCCAGCAGGCGGCGTTGGACTCGTAACACAGGGGAACGTCTTCGCCGTACCCCAGGGTGACCAGCCGGTCTTCGTTCACCCCCAGCGCCACCAGCCGTTGCTTGATATATACTGCTCTTAACATGGCGGGAGTCAGATTATAGTTGTTGGTTCCCTTTTCATCGCAATGCCCGCCCACCTCGATCACCAGGCCGGGATGGCGCTGGATCCATTCCGCGATTTCCGGCAACAGCTCTTCTGAGGCGCGGGTCAGTTCGGTGAGCGGCCGCGCGGCGTATTCCTCATTGCACGTATCGGTAAAGAACAGCGGACCCAGTTCCGTCCAGGGCGGCAAGTCCGGCTCGTGAAAGCTCAGGAGTTTTGGGGCGCCGCCCGCCGGTGTCCAGGTCACCGATTCCTTAGGTGGGGCGGAAGCTAAAACCGCTCGACGCGCGACCGGTTTTTCCCCCACCAGGACTTCCGCCCCAACCATTTTTCTTGTGTGAATGATCCGTCTGCCCCCGATAACCGTGCCGAGGACCGGATGCTTTGCGCTTCCCAGCCGGGAAGCCTGTACCTTCGGCGGGGCGGAAGCTGGAGCCAACCACCCAGTGACCGGCTCCGCCCCCACCACAACTTCCGCCCCAACCTTGTTCTTTAATGCCACTCTCCGCCGACCTTTGCCCCCGTCCGGAACAGTCAGCGGATGGCGCGGTTCCTTCGCCGGGGCGGAAGCTAGAACCGACCGACTCGCGACCGGTTCTTCCCCCACCAGGACTTCCGCCCCGACCTTATTTTTGAAATGACCCATCACCCGCGCCGGGGGATCAACCTCCCACCCGGCCCGGCCTGCATCCGGCATCCATACCCATTCACCGGCCGCCAGCGCGAGACTTACCAGGCTCTGGATCACCATTTGATTTTTCCAATTCACTTTCTGTGCCATCGTTCTCTTCTTTCTTTCAAATCGCTCGTTGCCTTTTGCAACGCTCTACCCCTGTTAAAGCAAACCGGGGACCATCCGGGGTCAAACGCAATAATTTCCCAAAAGAAACCCAACGCCTTTATCTAACTGATTGTTTTTTAATGATTTAAATTTTTGGAAGGGGGCCGGGAAAAATGGGCGGGGTCTGGTTGACGCACTTTTCATCCTGCATGGTCATCCGGCCTCCATGCATGGCTCCATGCACGGACGCTCAATCCGGGCACCGGTCCACGCACGGCGGAAGCGCCGTCCGCGAAACGCCGGCCAGTCTATGCCGCAAAACATTCCTTTAATTTCGATGGGTTGTGAAAGTTCTGGCGGGGATTCTCCGTTTTGGCACGCTCTGTGAATTAGTTTCAAACAAATTTTAAGGAGCACAACTTTTATTAACGACATAAAACTTTAACCCAAAGGAGAAACACAATGAAACTGACCAAGAAAGTAATCGCCACCCTGACGCTGGCCGCCATGATCGGTATGACCGCCTCAACCGCCGGCGCCTTCACCTGGGGAACCAAAACCTTGTCCCAGAGCACGTCGATCAGTCCGACGACGACAACCACCTATAAATCGACGACCACGAACACGAGCGTAATGATCGATACGGTGCCTCTGCCCAGCAAAACCTTGAGCCCGACGGTCAGCATCGCCCCCAAAATCGATACGGTGCCCATGCCCAGCAGAACGTGGAACCCCCTGGCAAAAGGCACCCCCCTGCCGGTTCCCGACCGGGTGAAAAACTCGCCGAAGATCGATACCGTTCCTTTGCCGGAACGGAAGGTTTTCAACGTGGTGGATTTCAACGGGGACGGGCTCATCAAATACGCCGCTCCCAAAGTGAAAGCCACCGAAAAAATGAACCCGAAAACCCTCACCTTTACCCCGACTCCGAACCGGGCGCTGATGCAGGCGCAGAAGGAAGCCGGCATCAAGAACAGCGTGGTGAATCACCAGGGCCTCAACAACGCCCGGACGCTGATCCAGAAAGACGGCCGCATTATCCTGGGCGGCTCGGACTATAAGGTCGGTTACAAGGTCGGCCGCAAAGTATTCAGCACCTCCGGCTCCACGGGCTATAAAGTCGGTTACAAAGTGGGAAAGGAAGCTGAATATAAAGTCGGTTACAAGGTCGGCTATAAAACAGGCAGTTCCTCGAATCCGCTGGAATTTGTCCTCCGTAAGGTATTCCGGAAAGAGTCCATCGCCTCGGACGACCAGCCAGGATTCAACATGGCTAATTTAGGCAGTGCGCTTGATAACGCTGCGGAAAGTTTATCCCAGGGCATTCCCTCTTCCTTCTCGTACCCGTCGGAATACACGGTTCAACAGGAAAGCCAAAGTGGTTCCAGTGAATCCAATACCGTTGAGCAAGGGGACGCCGCAACGGACCCGGCGGAAAACCCGGAGGCTCCCGATAACGTTTTGGGCAACGCTCTGACCCCCGATTCGACTCCCGAGACCACGGGTGAAACGGCCGCCAATACCACGGATGAAACGGCAACCGCCGATGAGCCCCAGGGCCAAAATGATTCCAATGAGCCCGGTGCCAACGGTCAGAGAACAGGCCAGCAGGAAGGTTCTCAGGGAAGCGTCAACAGCGCGAACTCCAACGGCAATCACAACGGTCAAAGCGAATCCCATGAACCCGGCGCCAACGGCCAGAGAGTCGGCCAGCAGGAAGGTTCTCAGGGAAGCATCAACAGCGCGGACTCCAACGGGAACCACACTGGCCACCAAGAGCAGTCCAATGAGCCCGGTGCCAATGACCCGGCAGCAGACCCGCAGGACGATTCTCAGGACGGCTTCATCGGTACTGAGCAGGTTGTTGAAGTCGACGGCGAGGGCATGGCATATGTCGAGCCAGACGTGCAAGTCGACGGCGAGGGCCTGTATTACACCGGGGAGGAAACGGAACAGGGTTATCAGTATCCCGACCCGACGGAGCAATATGATCCCATGGCATGGATGGAAGGTTTGATCAATACCATCGAATATTATCAGGATCAGATGTATGGGGATATCAACTTCAACTCCTTACAGAACTGAGCTCTCCTCTCACTGGAGAGGTCAACCTGCTAAAAGTTCTACAACTCCTCCAAGCATGACCCGAACGGGGCCTCAGGGCCCCGTTTCTTTTTTTGCGACCTGTTTTCCCTTCTACACGTTTAAACCGGAACGCCCTGTTCCCGGCGTAACCGCTCATCAGGCTTCACAGAGCATCCACCCCGGCGGCCATCTTTCCCAAAGCGCCTTTTTCATCCATGCATGGGAAAAGAGTCCGCCATGCATGGCGCCATGCATGAATTCTTTGTCAGGCATGAAACCATGCGCGGGCCTCCCACGCGATTCATGAAGCGTTCCATCTCCAACCCGTTTACCCGCAACAAGTTACATCGATTTTTTGAGCCCTTCCCCGGTTTGGCACGCTTCGTGAAATGTGTTTTGACAAGTTTTACTTAACGCCGTTTTTATGACTCACTAACCACTAAACAAAAAGGAGAAACCCAAATGAAACTGACGAAAAAAGCAATCGCAGGCATGGCTCTGGCCACCATGATCTTTATGGGGGCCCAATCCGGCATCGCGCAACCGGCGGACAACGCCTATGCCGCCTGGGATTTTCATAAAAAAACCCGGAACAGTATCCAGAATGTTCTGGAAGACAACGGCGCCCATTCCGTCGGCCTGTCCTCAGGCGAACAGAAAGCCATGGATCGGCATGGAATCGCGGTGGGAGACACCTTTTATACCCGTCTCTACAACATTCCGGTCATGGTGAAACGGAACACCACCGGCGTGGAAGTGATCAAAGTCGACCACGATGCGGCCGGCCATTTCAATCTGGCAGCTCCCGTGCAGGAGACTTATGAAGCGCAGGTTGTGGACTACCGGTCGGAAAAACCGGCACCGGTTAAAACCGTCGCCTGGATGTTCGATCATCCACTGACTGAAAAAATCGAACGGCACATGGAAAAAGGACAAAAGTCCGCCGCCGTGGGATTGAGCACCGCCGAGCAAAAGATGCTGGAAGCCAACGGCATCGAGGTGGGCCATTCTTTCAAGTCGGTGATCAACGGCAATCCCTGCGAATTCAAACGCAACAGCATGGGGTTGAGCGTTAAAGTCATGCATCAGGATTTGGAAGCCAGCAATCCTGTGAACGCCAATGCTTCCGTCGACCGGGTTTAATTTCCATGACACGAGGAAAATATCTCCGTCACGAAAGCGCTCTTGACCCGGGAAGCGAAGTGGAGGCTGCGGCCTCCCTGCTTCCCGGCAAGGGTACCCAACAACCAAACCATTGATCCATGAACCGTTAACAACCCAACACAGAAGGAGAAATAAAATGAAACTGTCAAAGAAAGTCATCGCGATGATCGCCATGGCATCGATGGTGTGGGGACAAACCGTTCCCGCCGCCGCGTTCACCTGGGGATCCAAAACCCTGAGCACCACCACCGTCAAGGAACCGGTGACCACCTATTCCACCAAAACCTATAATTTTCAGTCGACCACCACCTACACAGCGCCGAGCAAAACTTACACGGCTCCGACCCCCACCTATTCGGCGCCCAAAGTTACCAGCACGGCGCCCAACCGGGTGAGCATCTCCCCGAAAATCGACACCGTGCCCATGCCGAACAAATCCAAACAGATGGTGGATTTCAACGGCGACGGACTCATCAAATTCGCGGTCCCCAAACGCAAACTCCCCGGCAAGACCATGATTCCGGGACGCGTAACCCGACAGAACAAGGCCTCCCAGATGGCCCGGCAGACGATGAACACCAAAACCGGCGTGGTCAACACCCAGGGCCTCAACAGCGCCCGGACGCTGATCCAAAAAGACGGCAAGATCATCCTCGGCGGCACCGGATACAAGGTCGGCTATAAAGTCGGAAAGTCCAGCCCCCTGATTCAGATGAAGGGCGTCTCAAAAATTCCTCAAAAAGGAAACGTAGCGCCTCCGAAAACCAAAACGGAAAATGCCGGTTCCCTGGCGGAAGATTTTACCTCCGCAATGGAAACAGCGAAAAACTCGGAAGCACCGACTATGGATGACTTGTTGGCGGCTTTTGACAAACTGGGGTTGGCTGAATCGAAGACCCCCACCGGCCAGAAAAGCTCCGGCATCCAGCAACAGGAGAGTTCCCAGAAAACCGCTCCCCGCGCCGCCACCCAACAAAAAGGAGATTCTTCCTCAGGCGACTCCGGCGGTCTTCGATTAATTGGTAAATCCTCTTCAAAGGATAATAATGGAACCAGTCAGCCAATCCGGGAAATGTTTGGCCTCGGCAACGACGCTCTGCCCGGTATGACGGAGGACGAAATTCTGGACCGGTTCGCCGAACTGAGGTTATTCGGGGTCGACATCAAAAACACCGACATTCTTAACCGGGTTAAAGAAGAAGGATTTGATGGAATTGTGAACGACCGGGTCCGGGAAATGTTCGGCTTCGACAAGAATGACCTGAAAGACAATACCATCGATGAAATTCTGGATGGCATGGCGGACCTCAAGATGCTGGGAATTGACATCAAAGATCCCGGCGTCAAGGACCGGATCAAGGAAGACGGACTGGATGCCGTAGTCGAAGATGAAACGAAAAATCTTTTCGACCAACTGGAATTCTCCAATAACAATCAGGAACCCGAAACCAGCAACCAGGAACCCGGGACCGATACCGGCTCCCAGACCACGGATGGTAACAACGACGATTACAGAGATGGCGTAGACTGGGCCGATCCGTATCCGGATGATACCGGCAGTGGCGACAGTGGAGATAGCGGTGATGGCGGTGGCGGCAGCAGTGGCGGTGGCGGTGGTGGAGAGGAACCGCCTCCCGATGAAAACCCTCCGCCCGATGAGGAACCGATTGAACCGAAGGGCGGCGATGGTGTGGACGAATTGGATCCCCCGGACCCGAGCGAACCCATCATCACCGAAGAGCAGGCCGATGAAGGCACACCCAAGGATCCTCCACCAGAGGACAATACCGAACCCTGCGGCGATCCCTGTGACGACGCCGCCGACGGCAAAGGCATGCCCAAACCGGATGGCGCCGATGACACCACCGGTGGCGGTGGATTCTCCTCCGGGAAAATGGATCAAGACTGGCTGACCCAGCCCTCGGGCGAAGAAGCGGACATGGAGGCTCCCTCCTGGTTCCGTCCCATGCCGGAGTTGACCGCCGAAACCTTTATCGGACGGTATGCCACTCCCAAGCCGGACGGCGCGGATACCGGAGGCGGGGGCACCGGGGAAGGAACCTCGGGAAGGGGGTCTCAGCCGGCACCGGTCGATCCGGGTCCTGATGGCGAGTTCTCGGGCCTTCATAGCGATCCATTTAAAGGGGATCCCGTGATCACCGGCCCCGACCCCCGGTTTTAATCCATCTCCGGCCGGATGAGCCGGAGGAGACGATCCACGAAAGGCGGGGCCTGATGGCCCCGCCTTTTAATTTTCCGAGCGTCTTTCTTTGCGGGATTGGATGAACACGGTGCTGGTGACGAGGTCGTCTGCCTCGAAGTTCTGGAATTGCGGCATCAGGTCCTCCCGCTTCAAGTGGGAGGGCAGTTGGGTTTTTTCCAGCTCCACCTGCGTGAACCCGCATCGCCGGTGCAGTTGCAGGTGGGTGGACAGCGGTTCCCGGTTCAGCAGGTACGGTCGTTTGCCGCGCATCCAGTTCCAGATAAAATCGGAGTAAGTCCAGTGACCGTTCCACTGGTCCGCGGTGTTGTGGCATTTGAAGTCGATGCAATGCGACATGACCCCGCCGGGCTTCAGCCAGGCCTGCATGGCCTGATAGGCTTTCTCCAGATCGTCGATGTGTTCCAGCACCGCCTGCGACAGGATCAGATCCACGGACTCTTCCCGCATGGCTTTGAAATCCGTCCACGGCGCCTGATATTGAATGACCGATTGCGGACCTTTGGGATTGCGGATGGACTGCCGGATTGTTTCGAGGCGGTCGGGGTGCAGATAACGTTCCAGGCGCTCGTCGGTCAGAATGTGATGGGGGAAATCGTAAGATTTCAGCCGGGGATCGACTTTGGGAAACTCGCGGGCGTCGGGAATCGCTTCCCGGTTGCGCAACAGGGCGACCAGTTCGTCCAGCACCTTCAGGTTTTTATTCAGGTCGGCGAATTCGTATACGTCGAAGGCGTGATACCGTTCCACGCCGGTCAGCAGGGCGGTGAGGCCGATGCCGAGCGAATCCCCCGGCCCCAGTTCCGCCATGGCGGGGACTTCCGTCGGCAGTCCGTTGTCCTGCAGTTTGACCAGATGCCGCATCCAGACGGAATAACAGTAACGCGGGTCGTGGGTTCCCCCGGTCTTCAAAAGAACCTGGGAAACGAATCCGGGTATGTAGGACAGGGTCCCGATCAACAGTCCCCGAAAAAAACTCATAAAGGTATCCGATCCTTAATAAATACTCCCCTTCTTTAAATGGTAACAGCGGAAACGGGATATGGAAAGAGCGCCCTCAGGCGGTCTGCAGGGCGGGGGTTTGCTTGTTTTCGGGGCCGAGGGGTTTGAACCGGGCGATCAGCACCGGCAGGAGAAACAGATTGCCCGTCAGCGCGAGGATCATCGCCAGCCCGGTCAGCATCCCGAAATAAATGGTGGGGATGAAGTTGGACAGGGTCAGGATGGAGAACCCGACGGTGACGGTGATCGAGGTGTAGTAAATGGCGCGGCCGATACTGCCGTGGCAACGGATGACGCTCTCCGAATAGCAGGTGTCCTTCGCGAACTCTCTTTTGAAACGGTGGATATAATGAATTGTGTCGTCCACGCCGATCCCGATGGTGATGGCGGCGATGGTGATGGTCATCATATCCAGCGGAATGCCGAACAGACCCATCACGCCCAGAATCATCAACGCGGAAAACACGTTGGGAATAACCGCCAGGAACGACAGGCGAATGCGCCGGAACAGAATGATGAACATCAGCAGGATGGCGATAAACACCATTCCGAGCGTCAGGATCTGCGATTTATACAGACTCTGCAACATGTTGTTGAACAGCACCGCCATCCCTGTAAAGCGGATGCGGTCTTCGGCGATTCCCATTTCGTCCACCAGGTGCCGCCTGATCTTTTCGATCAGTTTTCCCCGGTTGAGGTGAGGGTCGGTTTCCTCGATGCGCATGATGATGCGAATCTGATTGGCGTCCGGCGACAGGTAGGGATCGATGAAACTCTTTTTCGCGTGAGCGGGAAGCACCTTGCGGTAGATGGCGAGATCGTAGTCCTCCGGCATCTCGTCGCTGTTGAGAAACCGGACGATCTTCAACGTGGTTCCCATGGACAGCACTTTGCCGATTTCCGGCAGGGTCTCCAGATAATCGTGGATCTCCTCCACCTCTTTCAGTTGGTTGGGATGGAACCAGAAGTTTTCTTCCTGTTCCTCCATTTCCTCGGCGAAGGGGTCTTCCTCCTCCAGCGCTTTTTCCTCTTCCAGCATTTTCAGATATTCAAAATATTGCTGATCCGGTCCGATGACGATCTGCAGAGGCGTGGTGCCGCCCAGCTGGGTATCGATGACGCTCATGCCCTGGTAGATTTCGGTGGTGTCCTTGAAATAATCGATGAACCGGTTGTCCACTCCCACCCGCGTGATGCCGAATCCACTGACCACCGCCAGGAGAACGAACAGGCCGAAGATCCTGTTTCTCTGATGGATGGTGATCCGGGCGATGGTGTGGGTCAAACGTTTGGTCAGGTCATCACCCGAAACCGAGCCTTTGGGTTTCATCATTCGCAGGAAGGAGGGGAAAAATATAAAGGAAGTGACAAACGCCAGGCTGATGCCCAGGGTCATGATCCAGCCGAAGTCGATCACCGGCCGGATTTCGCTGACCACCAGGGAGCAAAACGCCACGATGGTGGTGATGGCCGTGTAGAAACAGGGGGCGAACATGAACCGCACCGTTTCCCGCACCAGGGTTTTGGGGTCTTCCCCGGGGTTCTCGGCATACAGCTCGCCATAGCGGACGATCAGGTGAATGATCAGGGAGATGGTGATGATGATCATGATGGAAATAAAATTTGAGGAGATGACGGTCACCCGCCAGTCCAGCCAGCCGAGCGCCCCAACCATCACCCAGACGGAAATGCCGCACACCAGCATGGGCAGTGCCACCCAGCGTTTGGCCCGGAAGAACAGCCACATGACCAGAATCATCAGGCCGGAGACGGCGTAACCGAAGATGGACAGATCGCTCTCGATATAAGAAATCATATCCGAAGTGATCATGGGCACGCCGCCCAGGAAGATTTTCGCGCGGTCGCGGTATGGGTCGAGAATGGCGCGGACCTGCTTCACTTCCCTGCTCTGACGGGTCAGCACTTCCGCCAGATAAGCCTTGAATTCCCGGGACACCTTATTCAGGGTTTCTGTTTCCTCCGCAGTCAAACCCTGCTCTCTCTTTTTCAGTCTCAGGTCGTTCCGGGTTTCCAGCAGGGAAAAATATTTTTCATCGCGTTTATAAGTCGCCAGCAAAGCGGTGGTTTTGCCATCGGGACTGACCAGCAGTTTTCGGTAGATAGGGCTTTCGGTGAATTCTTTGAGCGCCAGCGATTTATCCAGACCGGGAGTGGAAAGGGTCCGGACGTTGTCCCGCAAGTCGGAAAGCGTGATCCGCGGACTGTTGAACAGGGGAACATCGAGAATGCTGGTGACCGATTCGATGCGGTCGACCTTTAAGAGGTCTTCCTTCAGGTTTTTCAGCCCTTCGATGGATTCATCGGACATCAATCCTTTGAAGGGCGTGTAGGTGATGACGAGAAAATCTTCCCCTTTATATACCTTGTTGATGGACCGGTAATAGCGCAGGTCTTCGTCATTTTCCAGAACCAGGGAATCCGAGGAGGCGTCCAGCTTGAAATCGGTGACATGAAAACCCGCCACCAGCATCATCAGCCCGATCAGGGCGAGGGACAGACGGGGGTGATCGATGATCAGGTTCTGATAAAGACGGATAAGGTATGAGCCCATGATTTTCAGGAGATGCGGCAGGTCATGTTCAATAATTTTAAAATCATTTAATTATGATAAGCGATAAACCGTAAATGTTAAAATTCATTTCCTTGCCTTTAATTGCAACTTGTTTAAAGTAACCGTTAAATTTACAATTACACGGGTTCAGGAACCGGGCTTTACGCTGGATCCATTTTCTTCCGCCCATCACTCTGGCGGTGTTTTTCGGAACAGGCGCCCGGGGATAGCGCCGCGCGGCCATTTCCCGGCTGATGACTGCCTCCCCGTTTTTTTACGGATGGGTGGTCTTCCGGAATCCCGATCTATTTCCAGTCCGGCTAAAAGTTTTCAATCGATTGAACGTCGTCGGTCCCGGGCCGTATATGCTATATTTATAAATGCCTTACTTTTCATCCTTGGAGACCGTTTTGCCCAACTCAAACGAACCTGTTATCAGCACCGTATTTCTCAATTGGAACCGGGCGGACCTGCTCCGGAAGTCCCTGGCAAGTTATAAACGCACCATCACCCTGCCCCATGAAATTTTTATTATGGACAATGCTTCGGCGGACCATTCCAGGAAAATCATTGAGGAATTCTGCGCGGAAACCCCCTCTGCCGAAGCTCATTTCCTGGACCAAAATAGTAGGAGCCGATGCCCTCAATATCGGATTGAACAAAAGCGGTGGAAGGTATCTGCATATCAGTGAAAACGACATCGAATATTTTGACGGATGGGACAAAATGGCTGTCGACCTGTTCGAGGCTTTCCCCAAGCTGGGTCAACTCTCGCCTTTTGGGTCCATTTCCGAAGATGACAGTGTACTAGATAATCACCCCGCCTTGCTAAGGCACTCTCAGGGAAGAATTTTATATGAGGCTAAAAGAAATGTAACCACCACCTGTTTTTTACGCAGGGAGCTTTTCGACAAAGGATTGCGGGTTCATAATCCCACCAACACCACGGATGTGTTGTACCCCAACGACGGGCTGCTGTCCAAACATGTTAAAAAGATGGGTTACATGGTGGCCTGGTCCCCTCATTTTCCAGTGAAAGATCACGGCCATACCATAACTGAATATGAAGGAAGGCGGGAATACTATCACAAGACATTTGATCAGAAGGAAATGAGTATCGAGGGATTGGAAAAACGAATTGAGGATTGGGACCGGATTCCAAAACCTTCCCGTAAGACCTTTTTATTTTCGGATGCGATTATATCACCCGAGAAAACGGAGGCCTCCGGGGAATGCCCTCTCCCTCGAATCTGGTTCATGATTGACCTCAAAACTCCTGAAATTGAAACGCTGGAATTTGTCTATAGCCTGGCACGTCTGATTAAACCGGATTGGGCTCTGGAAACGGAAGCGTGGGAGGGGGATACGCTTCAGTAGCGACGGGAAAGGCCAGGGCGGAAAACAATGTGGGAAAACTGATCGCGCTGGAACCGGATGTACATTTTCATAAAATATCTCAGGACAACATCAACCACTACGGCCTGGAAAAACGAGTGGAATTACTGAATCAAAATGCCATGAAATTCAGTTTAACTCACAATATCGATCTTCTGCTTTTGACTTCCGATCCAAAAAACACATTCCCGAATTTGAACGCTTCTACTCCAAAATGAATTCCGGGGCATTTGTTATTTTTTTCGGCGATAATGCTTCGGGGGACCGGGTCGAACGTACGGTGAGCAAACTGACCCAACAGGGGATATTAACCGGCTGGAATTGGCCTTCGCCGCGACATACGGCAGCTTGCCGGCTCACCAGCCATCCAAACAAAAATCAGGCCTCTTTCGCCGCTGGTTTTAATAATTCGCCATTGATAATTTGTGGCAATTCTGTGATTTATTTGTACATTTCCATCAATTCAAGTACTGTTCAGGAGTATTCCAGAAAACTGCCTAGAGATAGAATATTATGATACATATCCTTACCGTCCACTGGGAAGATGACCGGTGGATTCATATGCAGCAAAAATATTTGAAAAAGCATATTTCCATGCCTTACAGGATTTATGCTTTTGTCAATAAAATTGAAACGGATTACTCCCATTTGTTTGAAATATACCTCAAAGAGCCGGTTGAACTTAAATTTGTTTCCGAAAGCCACGCCATAAAATTGAACATACTCGCGGAGATTGCCTGCTCACAGGGAAAGGACGAAGACTATCTGATGTTTATTGATGGTGACGCATTTCCCATTGTGGACCTCATGCCCAAGGTTCAGGAAATCGTTGCAAATCATCAATTGATGGCGGTACGCCGGGATGAAAACAACGGCGACCGGCAACCCCATCCCTCTTTTGCCGTCACCACCGTGGGATTCTGGAAGGAGATTCGCGGCGATTGGAAGCCCGGATATAAGTGGAAAAACGACAGCGGACAGATGGTGAGAGATACCGGTGGCAATCTACTTAAAATTGTAGAGAACAAAAAGATAGACTGGCACCCTATATTAAGAACCAACAAGGTCAACCTTCACCCTGTATGGTTTGGGGTTTATGGAAATATGGTTTATCATCATGGGGCCGGGTTCCGAACTCCTTTGGGCCGCAAAGATACTCAACTATTGGAGAAAGACTTTCCCTTGTTCGGAAAATTTGAGAATCTCGCCAGAAACCAGCGGCGAATCATCCGGCTTCTGGGAAGATTCCTGAAAATTTTTTACCTGAACAAGAACGCACGAAAAAAAAACCTGGATCGGGTGGTGAAAAAAAATTCAAGGCTCTCTGATGAGATTTTCCGAAAGCTGGAAACCGATGAAAACTTCTGGAAACAGTTTGTTTGAAAAACTATGAAGATTTGACAAGGTACCATGAAGGGGCCTTGTGTTTGATAACATATAGATTTTCTCCCTCCCTCGAAATAAATTCATCCACCGCCCGCTTGACTCCAAAATTGTAAGGCCCGCCGTTTGTATAATCATGACCACTGAATATCCCCCCTTTTTTCATCTTCGGCCACCATAAACGAATATCCTGTGATGACGCCTCATAAGAGTGATTCGCGTCAATGTAAACAAAGTCAAGAGAGTTGTCCGGAATTTCTTTGGCGGCCTCCTCGGAAGTCATACGCATGATGTGGCATCGATCCCCCTCGTTTTCAAAAAGTCGGGTCACGTGCATATATCTATCATCGTGCTCTTTCTGCTCAACATTCGTTTCATCCAAATAGATTTCTTGGGGCTGAGAAATCCACGGATCGATCATATGAAGTTTCGAAAGCCGGCTATTATCCAACAATATTTTGGAATATGCGCCGCAGGAAACGCCAATTTCCGCACCTTCCCCCTTCAAACCCAGGATATTAAGGAGAAAAGGGAGGTCCTTTCGGTTTTTAATGGGCCGGCGGAACCACCACATAATTAGGGTCCTCCAATATTTGATCCAATACTCCAGGAATCCGTAATTTCTTTCTTGATGGATATCTTCCATAAGAATTACCGTGTTCAGATTAATATCCAACTGGCAACAATGATCAACCCAGAGAAAAACTCCGACCCCTTCCTCAGCAGCCCGGGATATACTGCCCAGTCACGCTATTAATTTAAATCAATTCAACCACATTTAAAAGAGAAATGAACTGGTGCAAAGCGGTCTGCACCAGCGCTTGACTGGATGGATTCTTAGCATAAGAATTCAATGCTCATGATAATTCCACAAGACATTTTCTTGGGAAAGATGGGTTCGCCTCCTTTAAGATGGCCACCTCTATTTTTTAATCAGCTCGTTTGGGATCGAGACAAAACTCGATCTTTTCCACCCTATTGTATCCATTAATCGCCATAGAAGCCTAAAAGTCCTGAATTCAGAAGAATTTTTCGTGTGGGATATCCCAAAAGAGTGACCAGATGGCAAAAACCAATGGTGTTTTTCACGGAAATTTATATATAATAATTTCAACTCTTATTTGCTTTAATTTTCCGTATTGCCGGCGTAGCTCAGTTGGTAGAGCAACTGATTTGTAATCAGTGGGTCGGGGGTTCGAGTCCTCTCGCCGGCTCCATTTTCTCCTTTTAAATTGAACCCATTACAAGCCGCGACCTTATTAAATGGGCCGCCGTTTTTATTTTAATTTGGGGACCTTAAGGTTTGCGTGGAGTCTCTGAACCGTGGAGCCGCTCCACCCGAAACATCAATTCTAACTTCGCTTGTGGTAAAATTTTCCGGGGAAGGCCCTTGGGTGAATGCAAACCTGCGCGCCACCTGATTTTTTTCAGGCGGGAAGGGCAGTCATTCGATCATGTCATTATTCCGGTATTTGCAAATTGGATTCCTTTTTCTGTTTGTGTTGGCGGTGTTTCCTGCTCACACCTCTTCCTTACCTTCGAAATTGGGAGCCATCGATTTTCCAACCTCCGGTTCCAAGGAAGTGCAACGGCATTTCCTTAGAGGGGTCGCCGCGCTCCATTCGTTCTGGTATGAGGAAGCGCGGGCGGCGTTTCGCCGGTCCACTCAAATGGATCCCGGTTTCCTCATGGGCTATTGGGGTGAGGCCATGGCCCTCAATCGCCCTCTCTGGGAACAGCAAGACGCCCGGGCGGCCCGGGAGGCGCTGGCGAAAGTAAAGGACCTCACCCCAGTGACTGCCAGGGAACGGGCCTACCTCGATGCCGTCAAGCTCCTCTACGGCAAGGGGGATAAACGGTCACGGGATGAGTCCTACTCCAGGGCGATGGAGAAGATCCACCGCGACTACCCGGAGGATTTGGAAGCGGCATGCTTTTATGCCCTGTCCCTGCTGGGCGCCGCCCGAAACTCCGAACATCAGTTTCGCCTTCAGGTTCGGGCGGGCGCCATAAGTCTGGAGGTATTCCGCCGCAACCCCGATCACCCCTGTGCGGCCCACTATACCATTCATGCTTTCGATCACCCGGACCTGGCGATTCTAGCCTTGCCCGCGGCCCTGCGCTATGGGCGGATCGCCCCCGCCTCGCACCATGCGCAACACATGCCCGCACATATTTTCGTGCAACTGGGCATGTGGCCGGAAGCCGCCGCCGCCAACGAGGCCGGTTGGCAAAACTCTGTGGACTGGGTGGAACGCGAGCGTTTGTCCAAAGGCCGCCGAGATTACCATAGCTTGCAGTGGCTTCATTATGTCTATCTCCAACAGGGGCGTTACGAAAAAGCGGACGAGGTGTTCCGGCTCAAACTCAAAGATATGATGGAAGCGGGCGGCAATTCTAAGACCCGGAACCCTAAAACCCATCGCCGGATTAACAAGTACTATGAACGAATGGCGGGGGCTTCTGTGGTGGAAACGGAACGCTGGAAATTGGCGGCCACCCTGCAGGAACCCCCCGGGTGGGACCGTAAAAGCCACGCGCATGCGTCCCTCACCTTTGTTCGCGGCTTTGCGGCGGCCATGCTGAATCAGGATAAAGCCGCTCAACACCTCGCCGCCCTGAATGCGATACGCAAGGAGGGCTTTGCCCGGAATTATTTCAAGCGCCCCGAGCATCTGGATATCTGGGAACTGGAAATACAGGCGGCCATCCAATCCTCGAAAAAAAATCATGAAAAGGCCATCGCCCTGGTGAGAAGAGCCACGGCCATCGAACAGAAACTTTCGGCTCCCTCCGGGCCGCCCAAAATTATTAAACCCACCTATGAGTTGCTTGGCGAATTCCTTCTTCGCGCCGGCAAACCGAAGGAAGCGGGACGGCAATTCGCCACTTCCCTGTCGCGTCATCCGAATCGAGCACGCTCCTTATTGGGAGCCGCACGCGCCGCCGCGGACCAGGGCCTCAAAAATGAGGCCGTCGAGTGGTACTCGAAATTTCTGGCGGTCTGGACCCAGGCCGATCCGAACTTGCCGGGGTTGCTCGAAGCAAGGAGGTATTTGAAAAAAGAAAATGTTCGGTAAATTGAACATTAGCCGCCAGCCCCAACCCCTTTCATTGTAAATCCGGATAGAGCTTGCGTCTTACGGGTTTTCCCCTGGAATTCACTTCCCCCGGGGCGGGTGGCAGACAGTCCCTTTCAATCGAAGTGCTGTTAAATTTAAGCTTCATTTGTCCCCACTGCAATAAGGCTGTAAAACGGATTCCGGCGAATTTTCATCTTTGCCGCAGGGAAAGTAACTGATAATATCCCCTTATCTTCCGCGCCTGATTTTAGATGGAGAATCGAATGCCCCCCTCATCCGGTATAGGCGACAAGTTTTCCCTCGATCGAAAGGATTTGCCGTCATTAATCCAGGAGTTGGCGAACTCCGGATATCAGGTGATGGGACCCACGGTGCGCGATGGAGCGATCGTTTATGACGAAGTCACCTCCATCGCCGACTTGCCCGAAGGCTGGACGGATGAACAGGAAGGCGGCACTTACCGGTTAAAAAAGCGCGGGGATGCCGCCCTGTTCGGTTACAACGTCGGCCCCTATTCCTGGAAAAAATTCCTGTTCCCTCCCCGCCAAAAACTCTGGTCCGCAAAACGCAACGGCCATGATTTCAAAATTCAGCCGGAGGAAGAGAACCCTCCCCGTTATGCGTTTCTGGGGGTGCGCGCCTGCGAGCTTCACGCCATTGCCATTCAAGACAAGGTGTTTATGGAAGGGGAATACGTCGACCCCGTTTACCGCGCGCGCCGGGAAAACGCACTGATGATCGCGGTCAATTGCGGACAGGCGGGCAATACCTGCTTCTGTGTTTCCATGAACACCGGACCCGAAGCGAAAGCGGGATTCGACCTTGTCCTGACCGAAGTGATCCAGAACGAACGGCACTTTTTTGTCATCGAAGCGGGATCGGATAAGGGTGAAGCCATTTTGAAAAAGCTTCCCGCGCAATCCGCAGGTGACGGGGAGCAGGCCGCCGCCAAAGAAACCGTGAACCGCGCCGCCGGGCAAATGGGACGAACCCTGGACACCGAAGGAATTCGTTCATTATTACAAGACAACCCGAACCATCCGCGCTGGGACCAGGTCGCCAAAAGGTGCCTCAGTTGCGCAAACTGCACCATGGCGTGCCCGACCTGCTTTTGTTCCACTGTGGACGACGTCACCGACCTTTCCGGCGATCATGCGGAGCGATGGCGTCGTTGGGATTCGTGTTTTACTTTGGACTTCACGTATATGCACGGCGGTTTTACCCGGCATTCCTTCAAGTCACGCTACCGGCAGTGGATGACGCACAAACTCTCCACCTGGCACGACCAGTTTGATACGTCCGGTTGCGTCGGTTGCGGACGCTGTATCACCTGGTGCCCGGAGGGGATCGACATTACGGAAGAAACCGCCGCCATTCGCAACAATCCCAATACCAAAGGAAACACCCGATGAAGCCCGTGGATCCTCATGAAGGAGATTGACCATGACGTCACTGCGACCCATTCTGGAAGAACATCCCTTTTTCAAAGATCTGGAATCCCGGTACCTGGATCTGCTGGCCGGATGCGCCCGCAATGTGCGATTCGAGGCCGGCGAAATTTTATTCCATGAGGGGGACCCGGCGGACCGGTTTTTCCTGATTCGCCAGGGGAAAGTGGCTCTGGAAATGGCGCCCCCCAACCAGGAGCCGATGATCATTGATACCATCGAAGAGGATCTCGTCTTCGGCTGGTCGTGGATGGTGCCGCCCTACAAGTGGCATTTCGATGCGCTGGCCTTGACGCTTGTCCGCGCCATTTCCGTCGATGGCAAATGCCTGCGCGAAAAATGCGAAAAGGATCACGAGTTGGGTTACGAATTGTTCAAGCGGTTTTTCTCGGTGGTCACCGAGCGCCTGCAGCATACCCGCATGCAGCTCCTCGATGTTTATGGAGGACGGACTTGATGCAGGAACGTTCTTCCGTGATGCCGCCGCCCATGGTGCCGGTCCCCCATCGCATCCTCAATATCTGCAGGGAAACCGGAGACGTCTTTTCCCTCGAAACACAACCGGAAACGGGAAAGCCGGACTTCGTCTTCGCACCGGGTCAATTCAACATGATCTATGTCTTCGGAGTGGGGGAAGTGCCCCTATCGATCAGCGGCGATCCCGGACAGTCAAACCTGACCCATACCATCCGGGGAGTGGGTTGGGTGACGCAGGCCCTGCAGAAAATGAAAAAAGGCGATATGATTGGCGTCCGCGGTCCCTTCGGCACTCCCTGGCCCATGGAGCAAGCCGCGGGCAACGATGTCGTGATCGTCGCCGGGGGCGTGGGCCTGGCGCCGGTGCGCCCCGTCATCCACCGCCTGCTGGCGGAACGGGAACGCTACGGCAATATCTCCATACTGTACGGCGCGCGGACTCCGGACGATATCCTTTATCTGAAGGAACTTGAAAAATGGCGCGGACGGTTCGATCTTTATGTCGATGTCACCGTCGATTCCGCGAAAAGGGGATGGCTGGGCAATGTCGGCGTCGTCACCCAACTGCTCCCCAAAGCGCCTTTCGATCCGCGCGGCTCGCTGGCCATGGTCTGCGGTCCCGAAATCATGATGCGTTTCACCGTCCTGGAACTGCAAAGACAGGGCCTGGATAAGACCGATATTTATTTGACCATGGAACGCAACATGAAATGCGCCATCGGGTTCTGCGGGCATTGCCAGTTCGGTCCGCAGTTTATCTGCAAGGACGGACCGGTGTTCCGTTATGACCGCATCCACAACATCTTCAGCAAACGGGAGATTTGAAATGGCCCAGGACCGAAAACCCAAACTGGCCGTGTGGAAATTCGCCTCCTGCGACGGGTGTCAGTTGAGCCTGCTCGACTGCGAAGACGAACTGCTGGCGGTGGCGGATTCCATCGACATCGCCAACTTCCCGGAAGCCTCGCGCGCGGTCGCTAAAGGTCCGTACGATCTTTCCCTGGTGGAGGGCTCCATCACCACGGCCAAAGACGCGGAGCGGATTCAGGAGATTCGCCGGCAATCCAGATTCCTCATCACCATCGGCGCCTGCGCGACCTCCGGCGGCATTCAGGCTCTGCGCAATTTCAAGGATGTGGACGAGTTCATCTCCATCGTTTACGCCCACCCGAATTATATCCAAACGCTTAAACACTCGACTCCCATCGAGGACCACATCCGGGTGGATTTTGAATTACGGGGATGTCCCATCAATAAAACTCAGTTGCTCGAAGTCATCAACGCGTTCCTGAACGGCCGCAAGCCCAACACACCGTCGCACAGCGTGTGCCTGGAGTGCAAGCTGGCAGGCAACGTGTGCGTCATGGTGGCGCACGGCACGCCCTGTCTGGGGCCGGTCACGCATGCCGGTTGCGACGCCATCTGTCCCGGTTATCACCGCGGATGCTATGCCTGTTTCGGTCCGAAGAATACGCCCAACATCCCCTCCATGGGCAAAGTTCTGGAAAAAACCGGCATGAGCGAGGAAAATATCATGCGGGCGTTCCGCAGTTTCAACGCTTATTCGACCGCGTTCCGGAAAGGGGCCAACGACTATGAAAAAGACTAAAACCATCAAAGTCGATTACCTGGCGCGGGTGGAGGGAGAGGGGGCGCTCTATATAAAAATCAGGGAAAATGAACTGACCGACGTTAAACTGAAGATTTTCGAGCCGCCGCGCTTCTTCGAGGCGTTTCTGCGGGGCCGGAATTACACCGAGGCGCCGGACATCACCGCGCGCATCTGCGGCATCTGCCCCATCGCCTACCAGATGAGCGCCGTCCACGCCATGGAAAACGCGTTCGGCCTGCGGGTGGCAGGACCCCTGCGCGAGCTGAGGCGCCTGATCTACTGCGGCGAATGGATCGAAAGCCACATCCTGCACGCGTTCATGCTGCACGCCCCGGATTTTCTCGGGTATCAGGACGCCATCCAGATCGCCAAAGACCACAAGGAGCTTATCGAAAACGTCCTGCGATTCAAAAAAACCGGCAATGAAGTTCTGACTCTGTTGGGGGGACGCGAAATCCATCCCATCAATGTCAAGGTCGGGGGATTCTACAAGGTGCCGCGCAAAGCCGAACTCAAGCCGTTACAGGAAAATCTCAAATGGGCGCGCGATTTTGCCGTCGAGGCCATCCGGTTTGTCGCCAAACTGCCGTTTCCGGATTTCGAACGCGATTATGAATTTGTCGCCCTGCAGCATCCCGATGAATATCCTTTCAACGAAGGACGGGTGGTGTCCAACAAAGGACTGGACATTGACGCGTCCCAATACGACGACCATTTCGAGGAACAACACGTCGAGCATTCCAACGCCCTGCATTCGGTGTTGAAGGAAAGAGGTTCTTACTTTGTCGGACCGATGGCGCGGTACAGCCTCAATCATTCCCGGCTTCCGGCCATCGCCCGGGAACTGGCCAAAGAAGCGGGACTGGGCGAAACCTGCAACAATCCGTTTAAAAGCATTATCATCCGGTGCGTGGAATCCCTGTTCGCGGTGACGGAGGCGCTTGAGATCATCGAGAACTATCAGATGCCCGACCGGCCCGCGATCCCGGTAGAACCCGCCGCCGCCACCGGTTACGCCTGCACCGAGGCCCCGCGCGGCATTCTCTATCACCGTTACACCGTGGACGAGAAGGGAACGATCCAGGACGCCAAAATCGTTCCGCCCACATCGCAGAACCAGAAAACCATCGAAAACGATCTGTGGGCGTTTGTGCCGGACCACATGGATCAGCCGGACGATCAACTGCAATGGCAATGCGAGCAGGCCATCCGCAACTACGATCCCTGCATTTCCTGCGCCACCCACTTTTTAAAACTGAAGGTAGACCGGGAGTGACCCATGGGCTCTGCAAAAACATTCGTTATCGGGATCGGCAACGAGTTTCGCGGCGACGACGCGGCCGGCCTGCGGGTGGTGCGGCAATTGAAGAAGAACCCGCCGGACGGCGCGGAGCTGTTTGAACAAAGCGGCGAGGCCACGGCTTTGATGTCCCTCATGGCCGAAGCCGGAACCGTCATCCTGGTGGACGCGGTGCAGTCCGGAGCGGAAGCCGGAACGATTCATCGCTATGAAGCCGCCGCACAAACCCTGCCCGCGCAATTCCTGCGATGCTCCACTCACAACTTCAGCGTGCACGATGCCATCGAAATGGCGCGCGCGCTCGGCAACCTCCCGCCCCGGCTGACGGTGTTCGGTATCGAGGGTTCCTGTTTCGAACCCGGCGCGGAACTGTCTCCCGCCGTGGCGGTTGCGGTGGAGGAGACGGCTCAAAGAATCCATAAAGAGCTTCCCGGCTCGGTAAGGACAAATTCCGATGCATGAACAATCGCTGATGGCCGACATGATGCGCAAGATTCTGTCCGTTTCCCTGATGCACGGCGGAAGCAAGGTGGCGGGAATTAAAGTCAAACTGGGAGCGCTGGCGCACATTTCTCCGGAACATTTCATGGAACATTTTGTCGAGGCCGCCAAAAACACCGTCGCCGAAGACGCGCGCGTCGACATCGAAGTTGAAACGGATACCACCGATCCCCGCGCTCAGGATATCTGGATCGAAACCGTGGAGCTCGAAGAAGAATGAGCGGTTCCGTCATGAAAACCGAAATGAAAAACCGGATGCGCCTGGAACTCCGGGGAGCGGTGCAGGGCGTGGGGTTCCGGCCGTTTGTGTATCAACTGGCGACGGGGATGGGGTTGACCGGCTGGGTGCGCAACACCGGCCGGGGCGTGGTGATCGAGGTGGAAGGCCGCCGCGCCCTGCTGGAGGATTTTTCCAACCGGCTGAAATCGGAAAAGCCGGACGCCGCTCATATTCTCGATATGGCCCGGACGCCGCTCCACTCCGTCCACGACGACCGGTTTGAAATCCTCCACAGCGACGCGGAACCGGACCCCTCGGTTTGGGTGTCTCCGGACCTGGCCGCCTGTGCGCAGTGCCGTGCGGAAATGATGAACCCGGCCGACCGGCGCTACCGGTATCCGTTCATCAATTGCACTCAATGCGGTCCCCGGTACAGCATTATGACCTCTCTTCCCTACGACCGCCCCCGTACTTCGATGCGCCTATTTGTCATGTGCGATCTCTGCCGGGAGGAGTACGAGAACCCGGAGGACCGCCGGTTTCATGCCCAGCCCAACGCCTGCCCGCGGTGCGGCCCCCACGTCGAGTACTGGACAACGGAGGGCCGGCGGGTCGCGTCCCATGCCCGGGCCCTGGAGGAAGCGGTTCAGGCTTTAAGGAACCGGCGGATTATCGCCGTCAAAGGTCTCGGCGGCTTCCACCTGATGGCCGACGCCCGCGACGAAGCCGCTATCCGCCGCCTGAGGGATTTGAAGCAACGGGGCGACAAGCCGTTGGCCCTGATGTTCCCTTCCCTCGAAAGCGTGAAGGAAGTTTGTGAAGTTTCCGCGGTTGAAGAAAAACTGTTGAGTTCGCCCCAGGCCCCCATCGTGCTTTTGCAAAAGAAATCCCGAGCCGCCGCCCTGCCGGACAACCTGGCGCCGCGCCAGCGGACCCTCGGCGTCATGCTTCCTTATACCCCCTTGCATCATCTGATCATGAAGGAACTGGGCTTCCCGGCAGTCGCCACCAGCGGCAATCTTTCGGAAGAAACCCTGTGCACCGATAACCGGGAAGCCGTAGAGCGTCTGGGCCGCATAGCGGACGGATTTCTGGTTCACAACCGGGACATCGTGAACCCGGCGGATGATTCCGTGGTGCGCGTGATGATGGGCCGGCCCATGGTTCTTCGCCGGGCCCGGGGATACGCGCCCTTGCCTTTACCCTTACCGCCGGGGGCTTCCGCGGAACCGGAAAATAGTCCGGTCATCCTGGCGGTGGGCGGTCATCTGAAAAATACCATCGCCGTGTCCAACGGGCGGCACGGGGTCGTGAGTCCCCATATCGGCGATCTGGAGTCGGCGCAATCTCTGAGAACCTTTGAAAAAACCATCGAGCAATGCCGGCAACTGTATCCCCGCCGGCCTTCGGTCGTGGCCTGCGACGGCCACCCGGATTACGCCTCGACCCGTTACGCCGAAACGATGGAAATTCCCCTGGTCCGTATCCAGCATCATCAGGCCCATGTGCTTTCCTGCATGGCGGATAACCAACTGGCCCCGCCCGTCCTCGGCATCGCGTGGGACGGTGCCGGTTATGGGGAGGACGGCACCCTGTGGGGCGGAGAGTTTTTGCGTATCGATGACGAGGGTTTTCGCCGGGTGGGATGCCTGCGTCCGTTTCCCCTGCCGGGCGGGGGCCGGGCCATTCGCGAACCGAGGAGAAGCGCGCTGGGTCTGCTTTTCGAAGCATTGGGCGAAGCGGTCTGGGACCGGAGCGAGTGCGCCCCGGTGCGCGCGTTTTCTTCGCAAGAGCACAGGATTTTAAACCGGATGCTCCGGCAGCAGATCCATTCTCCCATGACCTCCAGCATGGGGCGGCTGTTCGACGCGGTGGCCTCCCTGCTCGACCTCCGCCACACCACGACTTACGAAGGGCAGGCCGCCATGGAACTGGAGCCGGACGCCTCGGAAACCGAACCCGGCGGTTCCCCGGAACATCGCTTTCCTTTTGACCTGAAACATCATGAGGGACTTTACCTTCTCGACTGGGAACCCCTGCTGAGAACGCTCCTTGAAGATTTAAACGAAAACGCGCCACGCAGCCTTTTGTCGATCAAATTTCATAACACGGTGGTGGAAATGATCGTTTCCATGGCGCAGGAAGTGGGAGAACCGCAAATCGTGTTGACCGGTGGATGTTTTCAAAACCGTTATTTGACGGAGCGGGCGGTGCGCCGCCTGCGGGAAGAAGGTTTCCATCCCCACTGGCATCACCAGATACCGCCGAATGACGGCGGGATCGCGGTCGGGCAGATCGCGGGCGCTCTCTCCGCCTTGAAGAACAGGGGAATCGAATAATCATGTGCCTGGCCGTTCCCGGACAAATCGTGAGTATTTCCGAGGGTGACGCGATGACCCGCAAGGGCCGGGTCAGTTTCGGCGGCCTCATTAAAGAAGTCTTCCTGGCGTACGTGCCCGAAGCGGAGGTGGGAGATTATGTCATCGTCCACGTCGGCTTCGCGATCAGCAGGATCAACGAGGAAGAGGCCCGGCGCACCCTGCAATATCTGGATCAACTGGAGGAACCGGAAACCGGCGATGAAATATCTGGATGAATATCGCAGCGCGAAAGCGGCCCGGCACTGGGTGCAATCGATTGAACGCCGGGTCACCCGGCCCTGGACGGTGATGGAGGTCTGCGGCGGGCAGACCCATGCCATCGTCAAGTACGGCCTCGATCAACTGTTGCCGGACGATGTCACCCTGATCCACGGTCCGGGTTGCCCGGTGTGTGTGACCCCGGTGGAGCTGATCGATCACGCGATTGCCCTGGCCCTGCGCCCGGAGACCCTCTTATGCTCGTTCGGGGATATGATGCGGGTTCCCGGAACCGCCGGCGACCTGTTGTCCGCGAAGGCCGAAGGCGGCCATGTACGGCTGGTGTATTCGCCGATGGACGCGCTGGAAATCGCGAAAACCCACCCGGACCATGAGGTCGTGTTCTTCGCGGTGGGATTCGAAACCACCGCCCCGGCCAATGCCATGGCGGTTTACCAGGCCCGGCGGGAAGGAATCCAGAACTTTTCATTATTGGTTTCTCATGTGCGGGTGCCGCCGGCGATCGAGTCGATTTTAAGTTCCCCGCAGAACCGGGTGCAGGGTTTCCTGCTGGCCGGCCACGTCTGCGCGGTGATGGGCTGGCAGGAATACGAGCCGCTGGTTCAGAAATACCGGATCCCCATGGTGGTCACGGGATTCGAACCGGTCGATATTCTGCAGGGCCTTTACCTGTGCCTGGAACAACTGGAACAGGGCCGGGCCGAAATCGCCAATCAATATGTCCGCGCGGTGGAGAGAGGCGGCAATCGGCACGCCCGGGACCTCATCCAAAAAGTATTTACCGTCACCCCGCGGCGGTGGCGCGGCATAGGAGAGATTACCGAAAGCGGGCTGGACCTGGCCCCGGCTTACGAAGAGTTTGACGCCGTGAAAAGATTCCCGGTAGCCACCCAACCGGAGCGGTTTTCCCCGGATTGCGTCAGCGGGGAAATTTTAACGGGCGTGAAGAAACCCGATGAATGCCCCTCCTTCGGAACCGCCTGCACTCCCGAACGGCCGCTGGGAGCGCCGATGGTTTCCTCCGAAGGGGCCTGCGCCGCCTATTACCGTTACCGCAAGAATGGAACAGCCCATGACCTCCAAAATTAAATCCGGGAAAAATTCCTTTGACGAAATGCAATGCCCGATCCCGCTCCAGGAATATCCCCGGGTGCTTCTGGCTCACGGCGGCGGGGGCCGGTTGATGCGCCGGCTCATCGAAAAAATGTTTCTGGCGGCGTTCGACAACCCGGCACTCCACCCGTTGAACGATGCCGCCGTCCTCGAGCTGGACTCCGCCTCCCTGGCGATGACGACCGATTCCTATGTCGTGCAACCGCTCTTTTTTCCCGGCGGGGACATCGGCTCGCTGGCGGTGTATGGAACGGTGAACGATGTGGCGATGAGCGGGGCGGAGCCGCTGTACCTGAGCGCCGGATTCATTCTGGAAGAAGGCCTTGCCATGGAAACGTTGTGGCAGGTGGTGCGATCCATGCGGCAAGCGGCGCAGAGGACCGGCGTGCAGATCGTGACCGGTGACACCAAGGTGATCGATACGGGAAGCGGCGACGGGCTTTACATCAACACCACGGGCATCGGAAAAATCCGGCCGGCAA
>JABAHQ010002004.1_pt1 | contig 39450 bp, 31 predicted proteins | sample 7062091 | NCBI WGS metagenome assembly JABAHQ01 (sample SAMN14534359, study PRJNA622989) | marine sediment metagenome | biome: marine biome [ENVO:00000428]; feature: marine pelagic biome [ENVO:01000023]; material: deep marine sediment [ENVO:00002113] | place: India: Gulf of Kutch | collected... | reverse complement strand
GCGACGTCCCAGACCGCGTCCCAGGTGTCGTCGCTCTCGTCGTCGTTCGCGTAGCGGATGTCGCGCTCCACGCCGGCCGCGTTGACTCCGAAGACGAAGCCGGTTCGCCGGTCGTGATAGGAGTCGAGACCCACCCAGAGCCAGTCCGAGTAGGGGTCCGAGTCCCGGCGCGCGAGCTGCCGGACGATTCCCCCGGGGTTTCCGTCCAGGGCCCGGATGCCGACCCAGAGCCCGTCCTCGTCGTAGAGGACCCGGGCCTCGGTGCGCTCGGTGGGGGACGCGCCCGGAGTGGGCTCGAGCTGGACGAAGTCCGTGGCCGCCTCCGCCCCTCTCCACGCGGGCTCGTCGAGACGCCCGTCGAGGGAGACTCCCCCCTGGCCGGGTGCGGCCCTCACGACCCGGGCCGTTGCGTCCCCGGCGCCGCTGCCCGCCGCCCCGTCACCCGGCGAGCCCGGGGGCTCCTGTCCCTGGAGCGAGTGGCCCGAGGGCGCGAGGACGGCGAGGGCGAGGACCGCTCCGGTCACCGGGAGCGGGAGGAGGCGAAGGGATCGGCGGCGGTCTTCGGGCAGAGGCATCGTCGACTCCGGCTGTGGTCCGTGGCTGACCACGACGATACGATCGCCCGGCGCGCCTCCGATGAAGGCGCGGTGAGAGAGATGTGAGAGATCTGTCATCGACTCACCGAGATCCCCTCCCGGTGACGGCCGGTCCGCCGACCCCTGCGGTGGCCGGAGGGGACACGCCGCGCCGGCGCCCTCACGGCTCGAACCGATAGCCCACCTTCCAGACCGTGAGGAAGTGCTCGGGCTCGGACGGGTCGTCTTCCACCTTCTTGCGGATCTCCGCCACGTGGGCGTCCACCGTCCGGCTCAGCACGACGCCCCGATGGCCCCAGACCTCCTTGAGGAGCTCCACCCGTGAGGCCGCCCGCCCCTCCCGGCGGATCAGGGCGAGCATGAGGTCCCAGGCCTTCGGCGTGAGGGAGACCGGCTTCCCGCCCTTCGTCACCGTGTGGGCCGCCGGATCCACCTCCACGTCGCCGAAGCGAATCGGCTCCGGAGGCTCTCGGTCCCCGTTCCCGGAGCCGTGGCGCCGGAGCAGCGACCTGACCCTCTCCAGGAGCTCCAGGAGGTCGAAGGGCTTCGTGACGTACTGGTCGGCGTCGAGGCGGAATCCCCGCACCTTGTCCTCCTCCTCACCCCTGGCGGAGAGGATCAGGACGGGCGTCCGGTCGCCCCGGGAGCGCAGGGTCCGGAGCACCTGGTAGCCGTCGACCCCGGGGAGCATCAGGTCGAGGATGATCAGGTCCGGGGCCGTTTGCCGGGCCAGCTCCAACGCCTCCTGGCCGTCCTCGGCCAGGTGCACGGCGTAGCCCTCCAATTCCAGGTTGTACTGGAGGCCCTGGGCCAGGTCACGGTTATCCTCGACCAGGAGGATCCGGCTCACCGACTGTCGTCCCGAACGGTTCCCGTGGGGACCCGCATTCCGCTCTCTGGCGAAGGTCCGGTGCGTGTCCGTGGTGTCAGGGGGGCGCGAGTGCCGGCGGATCTGGCTCCGCCCCCGAAGACCCGCTCTCCCGGCACGGTGACGACGAAGCGGGCGCCTCCCCCGGCCCCGTCCTCCACCCAGGCGTCCCCGCCGTGGCGGCGGACGATCTCCCGGACCACGGCGAGACCGATCCCGCTGCCTCCCACCGCCCGCTCGGCGACCCCGGAGCCCCTGCGGAACGGCTCCCAGATCCGCTCGCGCTCCCGGACCGGCACGCCGGAGCCCTCGTCCTCCACCTCGATTCGGACCCTGCCCCCCTCGAGCTCCCCGCGGACGGTGAGTGTCTGCCCCGGGGGACCGTACTTGATGGCATTGTCCAGGAGGTTGATGAGCACCTGGCGTAGCTCCCGACGGTCGGCCCGGACCGCCACTTCGGCGTCCACCTCCGCCACCACCTCGGCGTCGGCGGCCCGGGCCAGGGGCGCGAAGGTCTCGACGGCGTCGCGGATCTCGGCTTCCAGGGCCAGGAGAGAGGGGGTCGAGGAGCCCGTGCCGTGCTCGCTCCGCCCGAACTGGAGGATGTTCTCCACCAGGTGCGCGAGCCTCCCCGTCTCGCGGTCGATCCGCTCCAGGGCGTCCTCTCTCTGCTCCGGCGTCCGGAAGCGCCCCAGACGGAGGGTCTCGAGGTAGAGCCGGATCTGGGTGAGGGGAGTGCGGAGCTCGTGGGAGACCGCCGACACGAAGTCGGTGCGGAGGCGGCCGAGCTCTCCTTCCCGACGGAGCTGCCCCACCGAGACCACGGCGAGTGCGGCGGCCACCGCCAGGATCCCGAGCATCAGGGGGAGGCGGGATGCGGGAACGCCCCCGATGATCAGCTCCTCGGCGAACTCCGGCGCGATCGCGGTCCGCAGCCGCAGAAAGCCGAAGCGCTCGGAGAGCAGGGTCTCGTCGTCGAGACCCCCGTCGGGAAAGGGGCCCGTGGTGAAGAGTGTCCGGTCTCCCCGGACCCCGACGGCGGCGTGGACGATCTCCCGGTTGGCCCGGCTCCGGACGAAGGTCTCGGGAAGCAGGCTCCGCTCTTCCAGGACCCGGGCGAAGAGGAGGCGCGACTCGGAGGGCGGGAGCTCCATTCCGTACACGAGGGTGTCTCCCCAGGCCGTGGGCATGAGGGTGTAGCCGTACAGGGAGATCCCTCCGGGGGCGGGCCGGGGGAGCACGGCCACGCGCCATTCCCTGCGGTAGCGGGTCCGGGCGTGGGTCGCGAGGGAATCCACGATCCACGAGCGCTCGGCCGGGGAATATCGCCGGGGATCGGGGTCGTCGCTCACCCCCGGGGGGAAGCGCGACGGGTCCGCGCCCTCCACCCGCACCCCCCGGCTCGGACCCCGGTGGACGTTGGCGGCGACGTCGAGGGAATCGTCGCCGACGCGGAAGGAGAAGAAGGCGCGGGGCAGGTAGGCCGGCACGTGGCAGTAGCACCCGGCCGAGTCCCACTCCAGATGGTGGGCGAGATTCTCGGCCGGGGGGATCTCCCGGCTGACGTGGAGGGCCTCGCCGTGGTTCATCGGCTCCAGCACCTCCCAGAAGGCGTCCTCCAGCTCGCTGGCGGCGTGCTGTGCGAAGCTCCACGAGACGAAGCTGGCATAGTCCTGCAGCGCCTCGCGGGCGGTGGCTGCCTGGGCCTTCCGGGCCTCGTGGGCTTGGAGGGCCACCAGGCCGGCCATCCCGAAGCTCACGACCAGGAGGAGGTGGGGCCAGTAGGTCCGGACGGAGGTGGGAAGACGGGCCATGCCCCACGATGTCCCGGCATCCGCCGCCCGGGCAACCGGTCTGGTGTGAGAGTTCTGTGAGAATCCGTCTGGCGCCGCTCGGGCGCCTCACGGCCCGGGGCCGTGACCCCATGCGATTCGGCCCCGGTTTCGCTTAGCTTTCGGGGCCGACGAGGTCGAACCAGACGAGGAACCCCATGAGCGACGAGCTCCAGCCCTCGGGCCCGTTCCGTCCCCTCGATCACCAGCCGACCCTCCCCCGGGAGCGCCTGATCGTGGAAGAGACGCCGAACGAGGAGGCGGTGCCCATGGACGTGGTCTTCGTCGGGGGCGGCCCCGCGGGCCTCTCCGGCGCGATCGAGCTCGCTCGGCTGGCGAAGGAGGACGGCGAGGCGGGCGGCGAGCTCGGGGACCTGGAGATCGGCGTCATGGAGAAGGCCGCCGAGCTGGGCGAGCACTGCCTCTCGGGGGCCGTGGTGAACCCCCGGGGCTTCCAGGAGCTCTTCCCCGAAATGGATCCCTCCGAGTTCCCCCTTCGGGGCCCGGTGGAGAGGGAGGCGGTCTACGTCCTCACGGGGTCGAGGGCGATCCGGATCCCCACCCCGCCCACCATGAAGAACCACGGGAACCAGGTGGCTTCGATCTGCGAGATCGTGCGCTGGCTGGGCGCGCGGGCCGAGGCGGCGGGGGTGAACCTCTTTCCCGGCTTTCCCGTGGACTCGCTCCTCGTGGAGGGTGAACGGGTGAGCGGGGTCCGTACCACGCCGTCGGGCCTGGACCGTGAGGGCGATCCGGCGGGCGGCGACTACATGCCCGCCATGGACCTCTCGGCCCGGGTCACCGTCCTCTCCGAGGGCACCCGGGGATCCCTGACCCAGGCGTGGCTGGATTGGCAGGGGGTGGGGGCGGAGAACCCCCAGATCTACGCCCTGGGCGTGAAGGAGCTCTGGGAGACGAAGCGTCCCCTGGACCGGGTGATCCACACCCTGGGCTGGCCGCTCCCCCACGACGCGTTCGGAGGCAGCTTCATGTACCCCATGGAGGAGAAGCTCGTGGCCCTGGGCCTGGTCGTGGGCCTCGACTACCGGGACGCCCGCCTCGACGTCCACCAGCTGCTACAGGAGATGAAGCTCCACCCCCTCTTCCGGCCCTATCTCGAGGGCGGTGAGATGGTGGAGTGGGGCGGGAAGACGATCCCGGAGGGCGGCTGGTGGTCCCTTCCGGAGCGCCGCCACGGGAGCGGCTGCCTGATCGTGGGGGACGCCGCCGGCTACGTGGACGTCCCCTCCCTCAAGGGGATCCACTACGCCATGCACTCGGGAGTCCTGGCGGCCCGGGCGATCTTCCGGGCTCTGAAGGCCGACGACGTGACCGAGGCCGGCCTCCGCTCCTACACGGAGTCCGTGGACGAGAGCTATATCGCCGACGACCTGTACCGCACCCGAAACATGCGACTCGCGTTCAAGGACGGGTTCTGGGCGGGTGGCGCGAAGTCCGCCCTCATGAGCCTCACCGGCGGCGCCTTCCCGGGCGGCGAGCCCCGGGTGCCGGAAGACGCCGCGGAGGAGCGGGAGATCGGTCCCGGCGCCCGTGGCTTCCGGCCCGACGGTGCCCTGACCTTCTCCAAGGTGGACGCGGTCTTCAAGTCGGGGAACACCACCCGGGACGACATTCCGAGCCATCTGATCGTGGGCGAGGACGTCCCGGCCGAGGTCGCCGAGCTCTACGTCCACATGTGCCCGGCGGGCGTCTACGAGCGGGAGGGAGAGGAGCTGGTCGTGAACGCCCCGAACTGCATCGACTGCAAGGCCACCGACGTTCTGGGACCCCGCTGGACTCCCAGGGAGGGAGGGAGCGGGCCGGGCTACCGGCGGATGTGACCGCGCCCGGATGGGAGCTCCGGGTCCGGGGGTTGCCTATCCCGTGTTCCTCATCCCTTCGGCGATCCCGATCACCGTGTCCACCAGGGCGTCGAGGAGCCGGTCGTCTTCCCGGTCCGTCTCCCGCCAGCGGCGCAGGAGGTCGACCTGAAGGAGGCTCATGGGGTCCACGTAGGGGTTCCGGAGGCGAATCGAGCGGCGGAGCGTGGGATCGTCGTCGAGGATCCCGTCCCGACCCCGAAGCTCGGTGACCGCGGCGACCGTGCGCCGAAACTCCTCCCGAATCCGTGGCAGGATCACTCGGCCCGCATCCCCGGCCAGAGCCGCGTAGCGTTCGGCGATCGAGAGGTCGGCCTTCGCCAGGGCCATCTCCGCGTCCTCGAGGACGCTTCCCAGGAAGGGCCACTCCAGGAGCATCTCCTCCATCGCCGCTCGGCCTTCCTCCTCCACCGCCGCCTCGACCCCTGTGCCGAGCCCGTACCAGCCGGGCAGGAGGTGTCGGCTCTGCATCCACGAGAAGACCCAGGGGATCGCCCGGAGGTCCTCGATCCCACGGCCCGAGCGCCGGGACGCGGGGCGTGAGCCGATCGGCATGCGCTCGATGACGTCGATGGGGGTGGCGAGGCGGAAGTAGCGGGGGAAGGCCTCGTCCTCGTGGACCAGGCTTCTATAGGCCCGGCGGCTCTCCCGGGCCACCGTTTGCATGATCCGCTCCCAGCGCCCCTCCCGACCTTCGCTGCGGGCGGGAGGGACGGCGGCCAGGGCCGTCGCGCCCACCATGCGCTCGAGCTCACGCTGGGCGATCTCCGGGAGGCCGTACTTCTCGTTGATGATCTCGCCCTGCTCCGTGACCCGGAGCCTTCCGGCCACCGACCCCCGGGGAGCGGCGAGAACGGAGCGGTGGGTCTTGCCCCCTCCCCGGCCGACCGTCCCCCCGCGCCCGTGGAAGATCGTCGGCGCGACCCCGGCCCCACCCAGGACGTCCACGACGGACTTCTGGGCGGAATGGAGCGCCCAACGGGACGCCGTCACGCCCCCGTCCTTGTTGGAGTCCGAGTACCCGATCATCACGATCTGCCGGTCTCCCCGGCTCCGCAGGTGTTCCCGGTAGACGGGATCCTCCAGGAGGGCCTCCAGGATCCCGGGCGCGGCCTCGAGGTCGGGGACGGTCTCCAGGAGCGGAGCCACGTCGAGGGGCACCCGGCCGTCGTCGTCCGAGAACCCCGCCCTCCGCGCCACGTAGAGGACCGAGAGGACGTCGTCGGGACCCTCGGTCATGCTCACGATGAAGGGGCCGACGGCGCCGGGGCCGTGGCGTCTCCGACCCTCGTCCAGAGCCCGGAACACCTCGAGCGTGCGCCGGGCCTCCTCGTCCTCCGCCTCGGCCGATCCCGCGGGGGGAACGGGGCTCTCGAGGGCCTGTCGGAGCCGGGCGCTTCGGTCCCGGGCGGGCGTCTCCATCCAACCTTCCTCATCCAGGAGGCCTCCCACGACCCTGCGGTGGAGGAGGGCGTCCTGCCGGGTGTCGAGGGCGGCCAGGTGAAACCCGAAGACCTCCACCCTGGAGAGCACACGGCGGACCCCGCGCAGCCCGGCGTGGCGGCCGCCGTGGCGCTCCAGGCTCCGGGCCACGAGCCGGAGATCGTCGGACAGCTCGTCGGCGGCGGCGTAGCCGCCCTCGCCGTCCTCGAGGGCGACGCCCAGCCGAGCGCCCATGAGGCGCAGGAGGATCCGGTAGGGGAGGTCCCGCCGGCGGGCCGGTATCTCCTCCAGGGTCCGGGGGAGGAGGGCGGCGTACGCCTGGACCCGCTCGCGGACCTCGGGGTCCACATCCACCCGCCGGGGGGACTGGGAGAGAAAGGAAGAGAGCTCGAGGAGGTCGGTGCGGTGGCGTCTCAGGGCCAGCTCACGGTGCCGCTCCAGGGTGTCCCGGATCGTCCGGGCGGTGACGTTGGGGTTTCCGTCCATGTCGCCGCCGACCCAGGAGGCGAAGCGCACGGGTGAGACGAGGCCGGCGCTCCCGGGGTCCGAGCCCTCCGCGCCACCGCCGCCGGGAAATTCATCTCCGGAGATCCCGATCTCCGAGGCGGCCTGCCCGAAGACGGTGGCGGCGGCCCGATCCAGGGCTTCTCCCACGTCCGGGACCACGGGCCAGAGGACCTCCGTCAGATAGAAGAGGACGTGCTCCCGCTCGTCGTCGACCGTGGGGCGCTCCCGGGGATGGGGGTCGGTTTGCCATGCGGCGGTGATCTCCTCCCGGATCCGGGCCCGGATCTCCCGCTCCTGGGACGGCGTGCCCCCGTCGAGGCGCTCGACGAGGGCCCGGGCGATCCGCTGCTCCTTCTCCAGCACGATCCGGCGGGTCGCCTCGGTGGGGTGGGCGGTGAAGACGGGCTCGACCCGGAGACCCCGGAAGAGGTCCGCCGCGGAGCGGCCTTCGACTCCGCCTTCCCGGAGGCTCTCCAGGGTGGCCCGGAGGCTTCCCGGCTGGACCTCCCCCTCGGTGCCCAGGTAGTCTCGACGTCGCCGGACCCGGTGCACCTGCTCCGCCAGGTTGACGACCTGGAAGTACGCCGAGAAGGCGCGGGTCAGCTCCCCGGCCTCCGCCGGGGTCAGGCCGCACACGCGCTCGTTCAGCTCGACCGCGGCTCCCTCCTCGCCCTGGCGGCGGCGGATCGCCGCCCTGCGGGTCTCCTCCACCAGGCGATAGAAGGTCTCGCCCTCCTGCTCCCGGAGCATCTCGCCCACCAGGGTGCCCAGCTCGTCCACGTCCTTCCGCAGGGGCACGTCCTTCGCGGGGAAGTCGATCTCGCGGAGCGTCATGCCGGTGCTCGGATCGTGACTCCCGCTGCCGGAGTCAGCAGAGGTCGTTCGGGATCACCGTCCCCACCCCGTCATCGGTGCGGACGAGCCGGGGGAGGATGGCGGGGATCTCCCGGCCGGAGAAGACGCGCACGGCGTCCTCGGGGGAGGTGAAGCCCTGGAGGCTCTCCAGCGTCTTGATCGTGGGGAAGATCATGGGCAGCGTTCCCTCTTCGAGCCGCCGCAGGCCCTCCGCGGGGGTGACCCAGAGCGCGTCGGTCATCTCCCGTCGATCGACCACGGCCTCGCTCCCCGGGGGGACGGCGGCGGCGAAGAAGCGGGTGTCGTAGCGCCGGGGCTCGGGCACCGGCGTGATCCAGTGGGCGATGTACTCCACGGCCCCTCCGTCCATCCGGCAGCCCAGGGCGTCGAGGACGTCGGGGAAGACCTCTTCGTCGTCCAGGACCCGGCGCCGGAACGCGTCCACCCCGGGCTCCGACGCCGCGGTGGCCGGGAAGCCGCCCTCCTCCGATCGTCCCACCAGGATCCCCGTCTCCTCGAACGCCTCCCGGATGGCGGCGACCCAGAAGCCGACCGGAGGAGGATCGTGGTCGGCGGGCAGGCCGAGCCGCGACGCGGCCGCGTCCGGGTCCAGCCCTTCGAGGCGCGCCAGGAGGTCCGCCTCGGCGTCCTCCCGGTCCACGGTGCCTCCGGGAAACACGTAGGCGCCGGGGACGAACCCGGCGCTGCGCGAGCGCCTCATCAGAAGGACCTCGGGTCCGGCGTCCCCGGGCCGGAGGAGGGCGATGGTCGCGGCGGGGCGGGGTTCGACCGGGTCCCCGGGCGGGTCCTCGATCCTCTCGGCGAAACCCGAGGGAAGCCGGTCGAAGGGGATCACCCGCTCGGGCTCGGTCATTCTCGGCCGTTCCGTGGCCGGGAGCTCCGGACCCGACAGCCCGGATCCGCCGGAGACATCGCCCCGCCGACGCTCACGCCTTCATCAGCCCGGCCCGGTCGAGCCAGTTCGTCACGTCGCCCGCCGTGATGATCCCCACCAGCTCCCACTCCCGGGCCACGAGCACCCGGCGGGTCTCGTTCTCCGTCATTCGCTGGACAACGTCGGTCATGGGCGAGTCGGGCTCCACGATGAGGGTCTCCTCCAGGGGCGTCATCACCTCGGAGACCGTGCGGCCGGCCCACTCCTCCCGGGGGAGGTCCTTCACCTGGGAGAGGGTGACGAGACCCACGGGCACGCCGTCCTCGGCGACCGGGAAGGCGTTGTAGGGACGCTTGAGAAAGTGCTCGTTCACCAGGAGGTCGAGGCGGAGGTCCGGGCTCACGGTCTCGGGGTTCCGGGTCATGGCGTCCTGGGCGGTGACGTCTCCCAGGACCTCGCGGAGCATCACCTGCCGATAGCTCGCTCCGGCGGCGTTGGCCAGGAACCAGCCGATGAACACGAACCACAGCCCGCCCACCAGGGCGCCGCCCAGGAAGATCCCCGCCACACCCAGGCCCACGATCCCGTATCCCAGCCACTTCCCACCGTTCGTGGCCACCCGGGTCGCGCGGCGGAAGTCGTCGGTCAGGCGCCAGACCACGGCCCGAAGCAGCCGCCCTCCGTCCAGGGGAAAGCCCGGGAGCAGGTTGAAGATCGCCAGGGCCAGGTTCACGAGTCCCAGGTAGTCGGCCACCGAGACGAACGCCGGCCCGAGCCCGTACTGGCGGCCGGCCCATGCCAGCCCGTAGAAGAGCCCGGCGAACACGATGCTGGCCAGGGGACCGACCCCCGCGATCTGGAACTCGTCGCCCGGTGTCGTGGCCTCGCTCCGGGTCCGGGCCATCCCGCCGAAGATGAAGAGGGTGATTCCCTCGACCTCGATCCCCTTCACCCGGGCCACGACGCTGTGGGAGAGCTCGTGGCCCAGGAGGGAGGCGAAGAAGAGGACCGTCCCCACCGTTCCCATGACCAGGTAGGTGGCGTCGCCGAGCCCCGGGGCCTCGCCGGGGAATACGGCTCCGCTCAGCGTGCCCAGGATCAGGAAGAGGAGGACGAACCAGGAATAGTCCAGGGAGATCTCGAATCCCAGGACGCTTCCCAGGCGGATCGCGCCCCCCCGGGAGGTGCGGACCGGAGCTCTCTCAGGCGTCTCGGACATGGAAGCTCTCGTAAGGGGTAACGGGCGGAGCCGTCCGCCCGGGGGGAGAGCGACCCCCGGAGCGCCGACGGGGTTCCATCAGTGGCCGGCGGCCGCGCCGTCCTTGCGGGGATCGGAGCCCGCCGCCCAGCCGTTCTCCAGGCGCATCACGGCCTGGCCGCCCCCGGCGCCGTAGGGGTGCAGCTCCAGCACCTCGTGACCCCGGGCCCGAAGATTCTCCCTGACCTCGTCCCCCACCGGGGGCTCGAGACCCACCCTCGGGCCGGAGAGGTGTCGGAAGCGCGGGGCGTCGATCGCCTCCTGGAGGTCCATCTCGAAGAGGAGGAGGTTCAGGAGCACCTGCACGTGCCCCTGGGGCTGCATCGATCCGCCCATGACCCCGAAGGAGAGCCAGGGCTCGCCGTCCCGGGTGACGAAGGCGGGGATGATGGTGTGGAAGGGCCGTTTGCCCGGGGCCACCCGATTGGGATGGTCCTCCTCCATGGTGAAGCCGGCGCCCCGATTCTGAAGGGCGAAGCCGGTCCCCGGGACGACCACGCCCGAGCCGAACGCCGAGTAGATCGAGTTGATGAACGAGACCATGTTGCCGTGACGGTCGGCGGCACTCAGGTAGATCGTCTCCGAGGTCGTGGCGGCCGCTCCGGGCTCGGGCGCCGTCATCGCGCGGTCCGGATCGATGAGGCGACGGCGGCCTTCCACATAGTCGGGCTCCAGGAGGGCCGAGGGGTCGATCCCCATGGCCCGGGGGTCGCCCACGTACCGCTCCAGGTCGGCGAAGGCCAGCTTCTTCGCCTCGATCAGGTGGTGCAGGTAGTCGGGGGAGTTGTGGCCCATGGCGGCGAGGTCGAAGGGCTCCAGGATCTCCAGGATCTCCAGCGCCGCGATCCCCTGCCCCGCCGGGGGCAGCTCCCAGACCGTGTTGCTCCGGAAGTCGGTGGAGATCGGATCCACCCACCGTGGCTCGTGGTCCGCCAGGTCTTCGAGGGTGAGGAAGCCCCCGAGCTCGGAGACGCCCTCCACCACCCGCCCGCCCAGCGCGCCGCCGTAGAGGGCCCCCGGACCCTCCCCGGCGATTCTTCGGAAGCTCTCCGCCAGGTCGGGATTCCGGAACCACTCCCCCGCCCGGGGTGCCCTCCGGCCATCCACCAGATAGGTCGCCCGGGCTCCCGGGTCCTGGCGAAGCTTCTCCACCTCGGCGGCCCACTGCTCCGCGATGATCGGGGAGACGGGGAAGCCCTCGTCGGCGATCCGGATCGCGGGCTCGAGGGCCCGTGACAGGGAGATCGAGCCGTGTCGGTCCAGGAGGGCGGCCCATCCGGAGGGGGCCCCCGGCACCGTGATCGCCTCCGCCCCGCTTCCGGGCACATCGTCGTGCCCCCGGGACCGGAGAACTTCCACCGTCATCTCGGAGCCCGCGCGTCCGCTGGCGTCGAGGCCAACCAGGCGCCCTTCGTCCTCGATCCAGAGGATCGCGAACATGTCGCCGCCGATCCCCGTCATGTGGGGCTCGACCACGTTGAGCACCGCCGCGGCCGTGACCGCCGCGTCCACGGCGTTTCCACCCGCCTCGAGCACCGAGAGCCCGGCCGACGACGCCAGGACCTGGCTCGTGGCCACGACGCCACGGGGCGCGAAGACGGTGGACCGTCCCGCCAGGGTGGAGGGCCGTTCGCCGTCCGGCGTCTGGCCGGACGCCGACCCGGCCGGGAGGGTGAGGAGCGCTGTCACGGCGACGAGGGCTCGGAGGGGCATCGGCGTCTCTCCCGCACGGATCGTATCGTAGGGTCGGGGAGGCTCGAGCGACCTGCTAGGAGTCCTCGGGCTCCCGGGGAGCGTCCGCCGCCTCGGCCTCCCGCTCGAGGATCACGACCTGGCCGTCGAAGAGCTGGGCCAGGCGCTCGGCGTCGCGCCGGGAGCCCACCGCGTCGCCCCAGTGGATCGGCACGGCCACCGAGGCCCCGCACGCCTCCGCCGCCCGGGCCGCGTCCTCGGGGCTCATGGTGTAGTGGCCGTCGCAGGGGAGGAAGGCCACGTCGCAGCGGATTCCGAGCATGGACTCGAGGAAGTCGGTGTCGCCGGCGTGGTAGTAGGTGACCCCCTCGACGGTGAAGACGTAGCCGAGCCAGCCGCTGTCCCGGGGGTGGAACTTCTTCTCCCGGTTGTAGGCGGGCGCCGCCAGGACGTCGAGGCCCTCGAGCTGGAGCAGGTCTCCGGGCCGGAGGAGGTGGTCGGCTTCGTGAATCTGCTTCTTCATGGAGGCCGGCGCGATGAGGACCGTCTCGGGTCCCCGCACCCGGGCGATATCCTCTTCGGAGAAGTTGTCGTAGTGGGGATGGGTCAGGAGGATGTAGTCGGCCTCGCTCTCCTCGGTGAGGCCCCAGGGGTCCACGTGAACCTCCAGGCCGACCCGGCGGATTCGGATGGCCGACTGCCTGAACCAGGTGACGCCGTCCAGCATGTCGTCCATCGCGCCTCCGTGCCGGCGGGGAGCCGCCCGAGTTGGCTGGCTCCGGTAGGCTCCGCACCCGGTCCCGGCGGGCTGCGGCGGGGTTCGGAAGGGAAAACCTAGCGCGGGGACGTGGGAGGATAAAGGTCGCCGCGCGCCGCGCCCGCCCCGGGCCGCGGCCCCTGGCCCGCCCCCCCCCGCCCCGTGCGATGGGCGGTCCAGAGAGCCATATTGGCAGAAGACGGTGGGCGTCCGGGGCGACTTCCCGCCGTTCCGGCCGCCCGGGGGCTGGCAAGGTTCGTGCAGAGTGTATGGGGATGCGTCGCCGGCCCGGGCGTCGCCCATGGGCCCCTCGGCCGGCGTTTGCCTGAACTCGAACCGGAATCGAAATGGCTGAGCGCTTCACCCTTCCCGTTCTCCCGCTCCGGGACACCGTCGTGTTCCCGGGCGTCGCCGTGCCGATCTCCGCCGGCCGGCCCGGCACCGTGGAGGCGGTCCAGGAGGCCCTGGACGGTGACCGTCGCCTCTTCGCGGTGGCCCAGAAGGAGAACGTGGACGAGCCCGATCCCGAGATCCTCTACAGGGTGGGGACGATCGTCCGGATCATCCAGACCCATCGGGTCCGGGGCGGCGTGCAGCTACTCGTCCAGGGCGAGGACCGGGCCCAGTGTGTCCGGTACGAATCCGAGGGCGAAGCGATGCTGAATGCCGTGCTCCTCAACCTGGAGCGGGTCCGACTCGACGACGAGGCCGACCCCGCCTACCAGGCCATGGACCAGGAGCTCCGGCAGAGGGCGGCGGAGCTCGGCACCCGGAGGGGCGTGCCCGCCGAGGCCCTGAACCAGCTCATCCAGGGCGTGGACGAGCCCGGCTCCTTCGCCGATCTGGTGGCGTTCTATCTCGACCTGCCGACCCAGGACAAGCAGAAGCTCCTCGAGGAGCTGGACGACATGGAGCGGATGCGGAAGGCCCTGGTGGCCGTCGAGAAGGAGCTGGCCCGGATCGACGCCCAGGAGGACATCCAGGCGAAGGTCCAGGAGGAGCTGGGAGAGCGGCAGCGGGAGATGCTCCTCCGGGAGCAGCTCAAGCAGATCCAGAAGGAGCTGGGCGACGAGGACGACCGTCAGGAGGTGGAGGAGCTCCGGGAGCGGATCGAGGCGCTGGACCTGCCCGAGGAAGCCCAGGAAGAGGCCGACCGGGAGCTGAGCCGCCTCGAGCGCACCTCACCGCAGTCGGCCGAATACCAGGTCATCCGCACCTTCCTGGAGTGGATGACCGAGCTCCCCTGGAGCGAGCGGACGAGGGACAAGATCGATCTCCTGGTCGCCGCCGAGATCCTGGACGAGGACCACTACGGCCTGGAGGACGTGAAGGACCGGATCCTCGAGTTCCTGGCGGTGCGGAAGCTCCAGATGGAACGGGGGATCGAGCCCGTGGTCGAGGGGGTCACCCAGGGTGAGGTGCCCCCGCCGAAGCCGGGGGTGGACTCCGACTACGAGCCGGAGGAGACGCAGGAAGCCGGGGCCGAGGGAGGGGAAGAGGACCCCGAGCCCGCGTCCGAGGAGCGCGACGACCCCCGGGCCGCGTCGGAGGGCGGGGGCAACGGCGAGACCGAGCTTGAGGTTCGGGACGACGAAGCCGCGGACCCCGAGGGGGAGGAGGACGAGGACGAGACCGTGGGCAAGGCTCCCATCCTCCTCTTCGTGGGCCCGCCCGGGGTGGGGAAGACGTCGATCGCGCAGTCGATCGCTCGGTCCCTGGGGCGCAAGTACGTGCGCATGAGCCTCGGTGGGGCCCGGGACGAGGCGGATATCCGGGGCCACCGCCGCACCTACGTGGGGGCCATGCCGGGACGGATCATCCAGGGGATGCGTACCGTGAAGTCCAAGAACCCGGTCTTCCTCCTGGACGAGGTGGACAAGGTGGGTGCGTCGTTCCAGGGCGACCCGAGCGCCGCGCTCCTCGAGGTCCTGGATCCGGCCCAGAACTCCACCTTCACCGACCACTACCTGGGAGTCCCGTTCGACCTCTCCGAGGTGCTCTTCATCTGCACGGCCAACTACGTGGACCGGATCCCGGCTCCCCTCCTGGACCGGATGGAGAAGGTGGAGTTCAGCGGCTACACGGAGAAGGAGAAGCTGGAGATCGCCAAGCGCTACCTTCTTCCCAGGCAGCTGCGGGAGAACGGCCTGAAGCCCGAAGAGCTCGAGGTCGGTGACGAGGCGATCCGGACCCTGATCGAGAAGTACACCCGGGAGGCCGGGGTCCGGCAGCTCGAGCGGGAGCTCGGGAAGCTGGCCCGGAAGGTCGCCCGGAAGATCGCCACGGGCGAGACCACGGAGATCGAGGTGGGCCCGGAGGTGATCCGGGAGCTCCTCGGCCGGCCCCGGGTCCATCCCGAGGAGATGGCGAAGGAGGACACGGTGGGCGTGGCCACGGGGATGTTCTACACGCCCATGGGCGGCGACATCATGTTCGTGGAGGCCAGCGTCATGCCCGGCGAGGGCGGCCTCGTGCTGACGGGCCAGCTCGGCGACGTGATGAAGGAGTCGGGCCGGGCGGCCCTGACGTACGCGAAGTCGAACCACGAGCGCCTGGGGATCCCCGAGGAGAACCTCGAGCGCCGGGAGATCCACATCCACGTTCCGGCGGGTGCCCAGCGCAAGGAGGGACCTTCAGCGGGAATCACCATGGCCACCGCCCTGACCTCGGCGCTCTCGGGGCGTAAGGTTCGGCGGGACGTGGCCATGACGGGCGAGCTCACCCTCACCGGGCGGGTGCTGCCGATCGGCGGCGTGAAGGAGAAGGTGCTGGGCGCGGCGCGGGCCGGAATCCGGGAGGTGATCATCCCCCGGGAGAACGAGCCCGACCTGGAGGATCTCACCGAGGAGGTTCGGGAAGAGACGACCTTCCACCTCGTGGAGAGCCTCGACGAGGTGATCGAGATCGCCCTCCGGGGGCCCGGGGGCGCGTCGGCCCGGAAGAAGGGTCGCAAAGCCGCGGAGAGCGCCGAGGACGAGGAGAAGGAGGAGAAGGAGCTGGCCCGGACCTGACCGGGCCCGTCGACCGGTCCCCCCGGAGGGGGGGGCGCCCGGTGCGAGGTCCTGTCGCGCCCTTCTGCGAGAGATCGAGCTCAGGCGCCCCCGGGCGGGTCGAACGCTCCATCCGGCACCGAGGTCTCGGCCCGGAGGTTCTCGAACCAGATCCGGGCGTCGCCGTCCTCGTTCTCCCGGCGGGACGAGAGGAGGATCGGTCCGTAGTCCTGCCAATCGGTCCACGCCAGGGTGAAGCCCGGATCCGTGTCGGCGGACTGCCGGAAGTACTGCCAGATCTCCATCACCCCCGACTCGGGATCCACGTACGCCCGGTATCGGTTCTGGGGGGTGAGCCCCACGCCCTCGTCGAAGGTCAGCTCCACCGTCTCGTAGGTCTCGCCCCACAGATCCGTGGTTCCCAGGTACGAGGCGCTCACTCCGGGGTCCGCCCACTTGTAGGGCATGAGGAGCCAGTAGGAGTCGTTGATGAACCAGGCGTGGGCTCGGCGTGCCAGGGAGTCGGCCCGGGCGGCGTCGGTGACCGGCTCACCGTTCACCCAGACCCGCTCGCCCTGGGTCGGTGAGGTCACGTTGAACAGGGCCACCATCGTGTCCCCCTCCTCGCCGATCGGCGCTTCGACCCGGTAGTCGCCGCTGACCCGGTCCCAGCGATGGGAGCGCCGCAGCCATCCGTTCTCCCTGCCCACGAGCCAGTCGAACGCCAGATATCGGGTTCGCTCCCAGCCCCGATCCGGGGCGAGCGTGTCCATCATCGCACGGTAGATCCGTGCGACCTCGGGATCGTCCAGAACCTCTTCGAGGGACGCCCCTTCGGCCCCCTGCGGGTCGCCCGAGCCCTCCTCGGGCGGACCGGCCCTGCAGGACGCGAGGAGCAGGGAAACCAGGATTCCGACGAGTGTACGCATAGTTCCTCGCACGAGGCGGGTCGAGATCCGTCTTCGGTGCGCCGCATATAATAGAGACGCGACCCCATGCCTGCGCCAGCCCGCTCCGTACGACAGCACTTCGCCGAAGAGGTATCGCGGCCCGCCGCGGAGGTGGACCTGGGCCGGTCCGCCCTGCTGGTGGCCAAGGAGGAGTACCCCCAGCTCCCGGTGGACCGGTATCTGGCCCGTCTCGAGCAGCTCGCCGAGGAGGTGAAGGACCGCCTCGACCAGGAGGGGGCGCCCCTGGTGGTCCTCCAGGAGCTGCGCACCACCCTCTACGAGCGTCACGGCTTCCGGGGAAACCGGGACGCCTACTACGATCCCCGGAACTCGCTCCTGAGCGACGTGCTGGACCGGGGCCTGGGCATACCCCTCACCCTGGGCATCGTGGTTCTCGAGGTCGGCTGGCGCCTGGGGCTGCCCCTGGAGGGGGTCAACTTCCCCGGCCACTTCCTGGTGCGCTTCCGGGGTGACGCGGTGGATCTCCTGATCGATCCCTTCGACGGGGGCCAGGTGCGCTTCGAGGACGAGGCCCAGGAGCTCCTGGACCGGATCTACGGAGGGATGGTCCGGGTGCAGGAGTCGTTTCTCCGGACCGCGGACAGGAAGGCGATGCTCGTCCGCCTGCTCACGAACCTGAAGAGCGTCTACATGAACGTGGAGGACCCTGCCCGGGCTCTGGCGGCGGTCGAGCGGATCCTCCTCCTTCGCCCGGCGGCGCCCCACGAGGTGCGGGACCGGGGGATGCTGCTGGCCCGCCTGGGGCGGCGGGACGAGGCGATCGAGGAGCTCGAGTCGTATCTGGACTACGCGCCGCGGGCCGCCGACGCGTCCCGGGTGCGCGGCCTCCTGGAGGAGCTCCGGGAGGAGGAACGGTGAGCGCCCCGGCCCGGACCCAGGAACTCCGTGGCGTCCGGGTGGCCCGGCACTTCGGCGACCCCGCGGCGGAGTACGAGGCGGCCCGGGAGGGCGCGGGCATCGTCGACCGGTCGCACCGGCGACGTTGGAAGGTGCGGGGGCGAGCGCCGGGTCGGATGCTCGACGGGATCCTCACGTGCGCGATCCCCGAAGGGCTCGGGTCGGACGGTTCCGGGACGCTCCGGGGCGCTGGAGCGTACGGAGCCGTGCTCACGCCCAAGGGCAAGATGGTCACCGACCTGCGGATTCTTCCCTGGAGCCCGGAGGCGGACGAGCAGGTGTTTCTCCTGGACGTGCCGGCCGTCGGCGCCCCGGGCCTGGACGGCCACTTCGGGAAGTATCTCCCGCCCCGGTTCGCCGCGGTGGAGGACGTGAGCGAGGAGACGGGGATGATGACCGTGGTCGGGCCCGGAGCCGCATCCCTCGTCTCGCGTGAGGCGCTGGGGCTCCAGGTCGAGATCCCGGTGCTCGAGGGCATGAACGAGGCCTCCCTCGTCGTCCTGGGTGGATCACCGGGCGAGGGGGTGGCGGCGATCCGGTGCGGCGACGTGGACGCGCCCGCTTACGACCTGGTCGCGGACCGGGACACGCTCGGGGCGCTGGTGGAGCGGCTGGAGGAGTGCGGCGACGCCCGTCGGGTGGGACACGCCGCGTGGGAGACCCTCCGGGTCGAGGCGGGGAGACCCGCCTTCGGCGACGACATGGACGAGGACACGATTCCCGTGGAGGCCGGGATCCATCGCCGCGCGATCGACTACGCGAAGGGCTGCTACACGGGGCAGGAGGTGATCGTCCGGATCCGGGACCGTGGGCGGGTGAACTGGCATCTCCGGGGACTCCTCATGGGCGACGTCCCGACCCCGTCGCAGGGCACCGAGCTCTACGAGGCCGGCGGAGAGAATGCGGTGGGGAGGGTGACGTCGTCGATCCAGTCGCCTCGCTTCGATGGAGCGGCGGGGCTGGGCTACGTGCGCCGGGAGGTGGAGCCGCCGGCGGAGATCAGGCTGGGCGGACCGGGAGGGAGCCCCGTGGGGGTGAGGGCCCTCGACGACGGCGGCTGGGTGCTCGTCGAGGGAGATCCGGGGGGCCGGTGACCGGTCCTTCGCGCCGCCGGCTCCTCTGCTTCGGAACGCCCGGAGCGGTCAGTCGGAGCCGGCGACCGCCGGTGCGCTCTCCCGCATCAGCGCGCCCACGATCCGCTCTCCGTGCTCCCGGCCGTTCTCGATGAAGATCTTGTTCGCGTCGTTCCCGGCGGCCAGGACGCCGGCCACGTAGACGCCGGCGACGTCGGTTTCCATCGTCTCGGGATCGTGGGAGGGAACGCCCGTCTCCGCGTCGATCGCCACGCCCAGGGAGCGGAGGAGTGCCGGGTCCGGGCGCCATCCGGTCATGGCGAGGACCCAGTCGTTGGGGATCACCTCGGTCTCGTCGCCCTCCACGTGGCGGAGGACGACGCTGTCCGGCCGGATCTCGTGCACCCGGGTGCGCCAGCGCACGGCGACGTCGCCCTTCTCGAGGCGGTTCCGGATGTCCGGGAGGACCCACGGCTTCACGCCGGAGTCCAGGCCGTCGGCGAAGTGCACCAGGGTGACCCGGGCACCGGTGCGGAAGAGCTCGAGGGTCGACTCCACGGCCGAGTTGCCTCCACCGACCACGACCACGTCCTGGTCGAAGTAGGGATAGGGCTCGCGGTAGTAGTGGCGAACCTTCTCCAGCTCCTCGCCCGGGACGCCCAGGTAGTTCGGCTCGTGGAAGCTGCCCGTGGCCACGACCACGGTCGCGGCCCGGTAGAGGCCCGGCGTCCCGTCCTTCCGGCGGGTCCGGACGGTGAAGTCGCCCCGCACTCCCTCCACCGCTTCCACCGCCTCGTACTGGTGCACGTCGAGGTCGAAGTGGCGGACGACGCGGCGGTAGTATACCAGGGCCTCGCGCCGGGTGGGCTTGTCGCCGGCGATCGTGAACGGGACCCCTCCCACCTCGAGGCGCTCCGCCGTGCTGAAGAACGTCATGTAGTAGGGGTAGTCCACCAGGGATTCGGTGATGCATCCCTTGTCGAAGAGCACCGCGTCGAGGCCGTGCTCCCGGGCCGCCGCGCCCACGGCGATCCCACAGGGTCCGGCCCCCACCACGGCGATGTCGAAGCGTGTGTCGTCGCTCATGCGATCTTCGTGTTCGCGCCGGTCCGGCAAGCGTCGAATCGGATTGCGAGCGGAGGTGGACGGACGCCCGTGCCTCCGGCGGTTCCCATACATCCCCCGAGGCCCGTCAGGGTTCCGGCGTGGGGGCTCGGGAGCTCCCGGTATGCCATTGCAGGGCCTCGCCGGTTCGGGCATCTTCCCCTCCCATGAACGAGACGCTGAAGGAGGCGCGTCGCAGCCTGAACCGGCTGCGCCGTGCAGTGGAGAAGAGCAGACGGGAGCTCGACGGCCTCGAGGCCACGATCCGGGCGGCCGAAGGCTCGGACTTCCCCGCTGCCGACTACGATCGCCTCAGGGAGCGGATCGACGAGATCCAGGAGTTCGTGGAGGAGGAGATCCGCAGGCTCCAGGCGAAGGTGCTCCGGTCGGGCGGGCTGGAGCCCGGGCGGATCCGACGCACGTCGTCGCCCTAGCCGACCCGCCGACCGTCTTCCCGTGACCCGATCCCGCCCGGCCGGTCCGTTCTTCCCGGGGCGCCGGGCTCGCCCCCGGCCGACGGGACCGGGAGGTTTCCCGTGAGACGAAGACGCTTCCTGAAGGCCGGAGCGGCCCTGGGACTGGGCGTCGTTTCCGGCTCCGCGCTCCCCTCGGCGGCCCCCGGCGCCCGTGCGCCGGCCCGCGGTCGTCAGCCCGACCTCGTGCTCCGCGGGGCCAGGGTGGCGGACGGCACGGGCGCGCCGCTCTTCGTCGCCGACGTGGCGATGGCAGGAGATCGGATCAGCGCCGTGGGCCGGGTCACCGAGGCCGGCTCGGAGGAGATCGAGCTGGAGGGGATGGTCCTGGCCCCGGGATTCATTGACATCCATTCCCACGCCGACCTGGAGCTCTTCGTCGAGCCCCGGGCGGAGAGCCGGATCCGTCAGGGCGTGACCCTCGAGGTCGTCGGTCAGGACGGCGGCTCGGTGGGACCGGTCTCGGAGCACGGCTACCGGGAGCGGCTCTCGCGCTATCGGGACCGCTACGGAGTGGAGGTGGACTTCCGGGACCTGGTCGGCTTCCTCACCCAGGTGGACCGGGCCCGCCCGGCGGTCAATGTGGCCACCATGGTGGGCCACGGGACCGTCCGGGGGCTCGTCCTGGGATACGAGGACCGGCCAGCCACCGACCGCGAGCTGTCGGGGATGCGTGCGGAGGTCCGCAAGGCCCTGGAGGCGGGGGCCGTGGGTCTCTCCTCGGGACTCGAGTACACCCCGGGCTCCTTCGCCTCGACCGACGAGCTGGTGGCGCTTGCCGGGGTCCTCGAGGGGACCGGATACCCGTACGCGTCCCACATTCGCAATGAGGACGACCGCGTCATTGCGGCGGTGGAGGAGGCCCTCCACGTGGGGAGGATGGCCGGCGTTCCGGTCCAGATCTCCCACCTGAAGGCCTCCGGCCGGCGCAACTGGTGGAAGGCTGAGACGATCCTGGAGGCCCTGGAGGACGCGCGCTCCCACGGCCTGGACGTCCACTTCGATCGCTACCCCTACGTGGCCTACAGCACCGGCCTCTCGAACCTCTTTCCCGACTGGGCCCGGGCCGGGGGTACCGCCGCCTTCGTCCGAAGGCTCCAGGATCCGGAGACGGGGCCGCGTCTGGAGAAGGCCGCCCGCTCGAAGGTGGCCCTCCTGGGCTCGTGGAACGCCGTTCAGATCAGCAGCACCGGCGGCGACGCCACCGCGTGGGCCCGGGGACGCAGACTCGGCGACCTCGCCCGTGAGCGGGGGGTGGACCCCTACGACCTGGCGAGGCGACTGATCGTGGATGAGCGCAATCGGGTGGACATGATCGGCTTCGGGATGTCCGAGGAGAACACGGCCGCGCTCCTGAGGCACCCCCTGGGGATGGTCTGCTCCGACGGTGGCGCCCACGCGCCGTACGGACCCCTCTCCCGGGGGTCCCCCCATCCCCGGGGGTACGGGACCTTCCCCCGCCTCCTCGGACACTACGTGCGGGAGGAAGGCGTGATGCCCCTGGAGACCGCGATCCACAAGTGCACGGGGCTTCCCGCCCGGAAGCTGCAGCTCGACGACCGGGGCGTCGTCCGGGTTGGGGCCTTCGCCGATCTCGTCGCCTTCGACCCGGAGCGGGTCCGGGACCGGGCGAGCTTCGACGACCCTCATCGGTACCCCGAGGGGATCCCCCTCGTCGTGGTGAACGGTGCCGTGACGATCCGGGAGGGAGAGCAGACGGGGCTCCGGGCCGGCCGGGCCGTCCGCGGAAGAGGAGCCGGCTCGTGAGGGCCGGAGGGCATGCGCCGTGTTCGACGAGCTCGCAGGGGACCTGATCGAGCTCTTCGGGAGAGGGGTGGACGCCCCCCTCCCCGACGACGAGTTCGACGCATGGGCCCGCCGGGTCTTCGGCTTCCAGTTTCGCAGCAACCCGGTCTACCGGCGCTTCTGCGTGGGTCGGGGGGTGGAGCCGGACCGGCTCGAATCGTGGATGGAGATTCCCGCCGTCCCGACCCGGGCCTTCAAGCGGCTTCCCCTCGTCTCGGGCGACCCCGACCGTGTGGAGGCGGTCTTCCGCACCAGCGGCACCTCCCTGGGCCCCGGGAAGAGGGGAGAGCATCGCGTGCGCAGCCTGGCCCTCTATCGGGCCTCCCTCCTCCCGAGCTTCCGGGCCCACCTCCTCCCCGACGACGCCCGCCTGCCCGCCCTCTCCCTGGTGCCCTCGCCGGAGGCCGTTCCGGACTCCTCCCTGAGCCGGATGATCGGCGTCGTCTTCGACGAGCTGGCCGACGGAGGGGAGTGGGTTCTCGACCCGGAAGGCGGGATCCGCGAAGATGCTCTCCGCGGCGCCCTCGCCGAGGCCGAGGCCGAGGGGCGCCCTCTGCTGATCCTCTCCACCGCCTTCGCCCTCGTCCACTGGATCGACGCCATGGACCGGGAGGGCTGGCGCTTCCGTCTGCCCGAGGGGTCGCGGATCATGGAGACCGGGGGCTTCAAGGGCCGCTCCCGGACGCTGGAGCGCGGCGCCTTCTACCGCGCCCTCGAGGAGCGGCTGGGCGTGCCGGCCCACCGGATCGTGAACGAATACGGGATGACCGAGCTCCTCTCCCAGTTCTACGAGCCGGTGATGAGGGAGGGGAGATCGCCAGCGGACGCCGTTCCGTCCGATCGGCGCCACGTGGCGCCTCCCTGGGTGCGGACCCGGGTGCTGGATCCGGGCGACCTGAGCGAGCTGCCGCCCGGTGAGCCCGGGCTTCTCTCTCACCTGGACCTTGCCAACGCGGGGAGCGTGGCCGCCGTGCTCACCGAGGACATGGGGGTGGAGGTGGGTGAGGGGTTCCGGGTCCTGGGTCGGGCCGCGGGGGCCGAGCCCCGGGGCTGCTCCCTGGCCATGGACGAGCTCCTGGGGGCGGCCGAGGAGGGGCGGTGACGGCGTTTCGAGCCTGGTCGTTCCCGGAATCGTTCTCCTGGTCCGGCAGGACCGCGGAGGTCCGCTGTGAGCCCGGAGGCGGCCGAATCGCGCATCCCCTCCTCGACGGGAACGAGGCCCGGGCGCTCGCCGGTAGGATCCGCACCGCGGGCGAAGAGGTCCTGGCCCGGTACCCCGTGGCCCGGATCGTCCGGGTTCTGGGGCGGGTGGGGGAGCGGTTCCTGGATCCCGGGGATCGCCTCGCTCGGGAGGCACTGGATCGGCTCCCCCACGCGGTGGGTCTCTCGGCGGCGATGGCGGAGCGGGTGTTGGAGGGGATGGCGAGGGACTGGACCGTGGGGAGGCTCCGCTCGCTCGTCGAGGCCGAGTTCCCCGATCCGGCGGTGCTGGACGAGTTTCGGCCCGGACACCGGGGGACGCGTATCCGTGCCCTGGGTCCCCGGCTCGGCCTCCACGTGTCGGCCGGGACGGTCCCCGGGGTCTCGGTCACCTCGCTCTTGCGGGGGCTCCTCGTGAAGTCGGCGGTCCTGCTCAAGCCGGGCCGGGGAGACGCGGTTCTCCCGGTGCTCTATGCCCGCGGGCTCCGGGAGGAAGACCCGGAGCTGGCCGGTGCCCTGGCCGTGGTGTACTGGCCCGGAGGCGCCGGGGAGGCGGAGGAGGCTCTGCTGGAGGAGGCGGACGCGGTGGTGGTGCACGGAGGAAACGACGCGGTTCGCCGCCTCCGGGACCGGACCCCCGTCACCGCGCGCTTCGTCGCCTACCGCCACCGTCTCAGCGTCGGTCTGGTGGGGCGCGGGGCCCTGGACGGGGAGAGAGGCGCCGGGGTCGCCGACGCCGCGGCCCGGGCCGTGGCGATCTTCGACCAGCGGGGCTGCGTCTCCCCCCACGCCTTCTTCGTGGAGCGTGGGGGCCAGGCCTCCGCCCGTGAGTGGGCCCGGACCCTGGCCCGCTCCCTAAAGCGAATCGAGGAGGCGTTGCCCTCCGGACCGCTCCTTCCGGAGGAGGCAGCGGAGATCCAGCAGGTGCGGGGAACGGCAGAGCTCGAGGCCGCCGCGGAGCCGGGCCGGGAGGTGCACCACGGAGGGGGGGATGCACCCTGGACGGTCGTCGTCGAGCCCGGCGCCGGGTTCACGCCTTCCTGCCTGGGGAGGGTCGTGCGGGTCCATCCCGTGGACCGGCTGGAGGAGGCGCTGGAGGCCCTGAGGCCTGTCCGCCCTCACCTGCAGACGGTCGCCCTGGCGTGCGTCGACGAGCGCCGGGGGAAGCTCGCCGAGGCCATCGCGAGGGCCGGCGCGGCGCGGATCTGCGCCCTGGAGGATGCTCCCTGGCCGCCCGCCTGGTGGCACCACGACGGGTCGGGGGCTCTACGGAGCCTGGTGAGGTGGGTGGATCTGGAGCCCTGAGGCCACGGCTCCTGCCTATCAGTCCTCCGGCTGGTGCTCCGCTCGCCAGACCACCATCTGACGCCCTCCGTTGGGTGCCTCTTCCACCCGGACGGTGAGGACGTCACCCTCGTCGATGCGCAGGTCGTCCCTCATGCTCTGAGGGATCGTGATCCTGCCGCCGACACCCACGGTGACGTCGTCGTAATAGAGCGTCCGGTAGATGGCCATCCAGCCTCCTCGGTGGGTCGAATTTCGGGTTTCCGAATCTACGGGCTTCCCCACCCCCTGCAACCGGTCCCCCGGAGCCGGGCGGCGGAGGTGTCGAGGGACGCCCGGGACTGCCCCTGGGGGTATCCGGGTTCGCCCGTGTAGAGATAGGGGCGGCGGTCGCGTGCCCTTGTGAACCCCGCAACCGGGACGATGGGTCCGTGGCTTCGGGAACGGCGGTCGATCTGCCGCGCATGGGATGAAAACTTCCGCACCCGACCTGCCTGGATGGGCTGCTAGCAGGTCGCTGAAGAAGGGGGGCGAGCCGCGTTACGGGCGCCATGGGGCCAGTTGCAAGGCGGGCCGTCGAAGGCATAGCCCTGAGCTACGTCGAGACGGTCCAACGCAGCAGATGGCCCCGTGCCGCCGTAACCCGAAGGGCACTGGGGGGTTGCGGGCTCATACGGCGTCATAGCTCCTCCCCGATGCTTCAGCATCGGTCTCGTCGCTCTTCCTTGTCTGAGCCTCGCAAGACCCCAGTGCGCGGCTGCACCCCCCTTCTTCAGCGGAAGACCTGCTAGGGCCGCGCGGAACGGAGGAGGCCGGCGAGCTGGGTGTCTCCGAAGGAACGGGCCTTGCAGAGCGCGTCCTCGTAGGAGGACTCGATGATGATCGCGGCCGTGCGTACCTGCGACTCGTCGTCGCCGTCGGCGGGAGAAAAGGCGAGGAGCCCCCGGTAGGTATCCGGACGACGCGGATCGTCCACGAACTCCAGGTAGACGTCCCAGAACCGTCCGTCGTGGCTGATCGTCGTGATGTGCTGTCCGGAGGACGAGGCGGACGGGTTTCCGGGCTGCATCGGGCTCGTGCTCATCACGGTTCACAGTAGCACGCCGGCACGCCGACCTCAATCTTCCGGCTCGTCGGTCCGCGCGGGGTGCTGGACTTCCTCTCCGTCCTCCCCTCGTTGCACGATCCGTACCGGGAACGGCTCGCTGGCCGTGCCCATGTAGAGGGTCCGGTGGGGGAAGGGGATCTCGATCCCCTCGGCGTCCAGGCGGGCCTTGACGTTCTCCTGGATCGAGTTCTTCAGGGCGAGCCAGTTCTCCCGGGCCGCCCACACCGCGAGGGTGAAGTTGACCGACGATTCGCCGAAGCCTTCGAAGCGGATCATGGGTTCGGGATCCATGAGGCAGAGCGGATTCTCGTCCGCCACCTCCCGGAGGATCGCCCGCACCCGCTCGGCGTCCTCCTTGTAGGCTACCCCCACCGGAACGTCCAGGCGGCGGATCGGAAAGCGGGTGATGTTGATCACCTCGCTCTTGATCAGCGACTCGTTGGGGAGGCGCACGTACTTGTTGTCGAAGGTGCGGAGCTTGACCGAGAGCATGTCGATGGAGAGGACGCGGCCCACGGTGGTGCCCACCTGGATCACGTCGTCCACCCGGAAGGGCTGCTCGGCCATGAGGAAGAAGCCGCTGATGACGTTGGAGACCGACGTCTGGGACGCGAAGCCCAGGGCGATCCCCACGATCCCGGCGGCACCGAGGAGGGGCGCCAGGCTGAAGCCCAGCTCGTTCAGCACCGAGATCACCAGGATCGCCAGGCCGGCATAGAGGAGGAGCTTGCCGGTGACCATCCCCTGCTGGGCCGAGTACTTCTCCGTGACCCACCGTCGGATCAGACGGGTGGCCAAGAGGAGGGCCGGCAGCCCGAACGCCACCGTGAGGACCGCGCGGATGACGACCGGAGCGCTCTCCCCGCGCAGGACCGTCTCGAGGGCGTCGGCCGGCCCACCCTGGGTAGCCGCCGCCCCCTGGAGGAGGAGCGTCGCGGCCCTGGTCCCGGCATGGACGAGAAGGTTGGAGGTGATCATCGGTCAGCCCAGGATGCCGAGCCCCGAGAGCCCCTTCAGGCGGGAGAAGGTCCGGGCCCGGAAACCCCGGTCCGCCGGCGTGCGGGGAGGGGTCAGGAGCGTGGCGTCGGGAGCCTCGGAGGGCGGGGAGTGGGCCGAGCGGATCTCGCTTCCGGCCTCGTCGCCCCGGTATCGGACCCGGGTCTCGTCGGCCCAGAGCTCCCGGCCCCGGCGGAATATGGAGAGATGAGCGACCCGGAGCGCCAGCTTCTCCACCGCCAGCGGATCCTGGGACCGGTTGGAGAGCAGGATCGGGCAGACCGCCAGGTGGTCGTCGAAGTGCTCCGGGCGGACCTCCCTCCGCGCGGTGGTCGGCTGGAAGTAGCAGAGCTCCCCCTCCATGAAGTCGCCGAACCACGTGTCGGAGAGGATCACGCTGGGAATTTCGGTGAGCCGCATCGTCGCCCCGCCGTGAAGCTCCACCCGGACCCAGAGGGGAACCCGGACGTAGATCCGGACCCGGGCGCCCTGGACGAGGCGGAAGGAGTCTTCGGGGGTCACGACCAGAGGACGATCGGGGAAGGCCGGAACGAGCCGGACCCCGGTGGACGCGCCGGGAACGGCCCACCGGGTCCACTCCGCCCCGGCGTCGGAGGGGGCGGAATCGTCGGCGGGGTCCGGCTCGTCCTCCGGGCGCGCGTGGGCGAGCCAGATCTCTCCCGACGAGCGCACGACGCGCACATGGAGGGGACCCACCCGGAGCGCTCGGTCCGCAGCCTCGGGGAGATCGTGAACGCCCCAGGGATCGGCCGCCCGAGGCCCGGCCCGCTCTCTCTCCGGTATCGCTTCGCTCACGGCCGTCCTTCCCTCGCTCCCACGGGCGCCGAGCCCAGCGTCGCCCGGGCCCGCTTCAGGGCTCCCTTCATCGCGTGCCGGGCGTCGTCGGTCAGGGGCGTGCCGCCGAAGCGGACGCGAAGGTACTCGTGGACCAGGCGCGACGCCGGGCCGGCGGACGGATGTCCCGCGTCCTCGAGCCGGCGGACCAGGGCCAGGGGCGGCAGGACGGAAGCGTCTTCCATCCCCGCCCTCTCCGCCGCCTCCCGGAGGCCCAGATAGAAGCGGGTGGCCGGAGGGACGGCGTCTCGAGTCCGCAGCAGCACCAGCACCGTCCCCAGAAGCGCCAGGAGCACGCCCATGGGCCGGAGGAAGCGACCGCTGCCCGTCTCTCCGCCTTCACCCTCGTCGCTTCCCTCCCCAGCGTCGTCACCGAGGAGAGCCCGGGCCCGGTCCAGGAGGTTCCACTGGGTGTCCAGGCTGTAGTCGAGCACCCACTTCCCCCAGCGGTGCTGGATCCCGTCCCAGAGGAATCGACCCGGCCAGAACCAGACGGTCCCGCTGCTCCCTCCCGCGGTCCCGGCGGGGGTGGCGTCCATGGGCACCCAGCCGTATCCGGGATACCAGACCTCGACCCAGGAGTGGGCCTCGTTCTGCGTCACCGCCAGATACTGCCCGAACTCGCTCCACTCCCCGCCCAGGAATCCGTTCACGTTTCGGGCCGGGATCCCACGACTGCGCAGCAGCACCGCCAGGGCGGTGGAGAAGTACTCGCAGTGTCCCGCCCTGCGACGGAAGAGGAAGTGCTCGAGGGTGGCCCGGGCCGACGTGGCGGGGAGCTCCCGGGTATAGCTGAACTCCGTTCGCAGCCAGTCACGGATCGCCGCGGCCTGGTCGTATCGGTTGTCGAGCCCCCGGGTCAGGGAGTCGGCCAGCGCGGCGATCCGGGGATCGAGATCCGGGAGCTGCAGATAGTTGCCCCGGGCCGGCGTGTAATGCCCCTCGGCCGACCGGAGCTGGTCGGCGCCGGGCCGGCCCGTGATCGACACGGCCCGGTACACGGGGGGGGCGGAACCCCAGTAGGTGAAATCGCCGGCATTGTCGAAGAGGGGCTGGATTCGCGACTCCGCCTCGACGTTCACGACCGGGTGAAGGGCGAAGATGACCCGGGCGTCGAGGGGGACCGCGTAGACCTCCTGCACCAGGGTCTCGCCCCCCCAGCGCTTCTCGTACCACTCCGTGGGGGCCAAGGAGGGCGAGAGCCGCTCGCTGCGGAACCAGCGCACGCCGTCGAAGTGGTCGTAGGAGCGGCCTCGCCAGTAGAGGCTCTCAGTGGTGGCGGGCTCCCGGTCGGGGAACTCCACCCGCAGGACGATCTGGGGATTCCCGTAGATCCGCGAGCCGTGGGCGCCCAGGCTCACCTCGTCGGCGAATCCGGCGATCGAGGCCGCAGGAGCCTCACCGGCGCCGGACCAGCCACGGGAGACCCTCGGGAAGGTCAGGAAGACGGCCCCGCTGACCAGGATCGTGATGCCCGAGAGCCCGGCGGTCCCCCAGAGGAATCGCCGGCTGATCTCCACCCGCCGGATCCCCCGGGTCTCCGCCGAGCGTCGCAGATGGCCGACCGTGAGGGCGACCGTCCCCAGCGCCACGAAGGCCAGGAAGGCCAGGGCGAAGAGGATCCCGGGACGATAGGCGGCGGAGGCCAGGATCAGGGCGAAGGAGAGGGCGTAGATGCGGGCGTCGTTGGGCGCGTCCAGGGAGCGCAGGGACTCGGCCGAGAGGAGGAGAAGGAGGAGGTCGACCACCGGGATCACCACGTCGTCGCCCACGAAGAAGACGTGATACAGGGCGCGCACGACCAGGATCGCCGCCAGGGGCACCCAGACCTGCTCGAGGCGTGAGGAGAGCTCCGGCGAGGGATGCCAGAAGAGGGCCGTGAGGAGCGCCGCGGCCGCCAAGGCGGCCGAGAGGGGCTCGAAGCCGGCGCCCCCGGAGAACGCCACGAGCCCCGCGAGTCCCATGAGCACCGCCATGCGCCGGTGGAGGAGCCGCAGGTTCATGCCGTCGTCTCCGCCGCGAGCGGCCCGCTTTCGGGCCCGACGATCACCACGTCACCGAACGCTCCGGCGCCCCTGCCCGTCAGGGAGACGAGCACGCAGCGCTCCCGCTCCACGGGCGGCGCCGCCGCCGGCGCCTCGGGGTGGAACTCGACCCGGGCCAGGGCGTCGAGGGCCCGTTCGAGCTGAACCGGACCCGAGCCCGGATCGACCCTCCACCCCGACGTGGCCAGCCCGAAGCGCCTTCCACGCCGTGCGAAGCGAGCGGCTAGGGCGGCGGCCACCTCGACGGCGGCCTCCGCCGGGTCGCCGGGCTCGGCGCCCCCGTCGAGACAGATCCAGACGCTCCGGGCTCCGTCCCGCTCGTACTCCTTCACCACGGGCTCGCCGTAGCTGGCCGTGGAGCGCCAGTGGATGTCACGGGGATCGTCGCCGGGTCGATACTCCCGCAGCGCCCGGTATTCTCCGCGGCCCCCCGCCAGCCCCGCGGGCGCCGGACCGCGAAACCGCGCCCGCTCACCCGCGACCGCGACGGACCGCACGCGGCGGTCGGTCCGGGGCCATACCACGAGCTCGCCGGGCACCTGAAGGTCCCGCTCCTTCCGGAAGAGGCCGAACGGAAAGGAGGTGGCGAGGGTGAGGGTCTCCAGGGGGTAGACGCCCCGGCTGACGAAGCGGTGCTCGCTCCGGACCGTGACCGTCTCACCCGGCGCGACCCCGGCCACGAACGCCGAGTCGGGGAGCCCTTCCTCCCGGAGCTCCAGGCTGTACGTGGGGATCCGCTTCTTGTGGTTCCGGACCTCGTAGGCGATCCGGACGGGGCGGTCGACCGTCGCCCCCCGGGGCACGCGACGGCGCACCTCGAGCTGTCGGATCGCCCGCTCGGAGAGCCATCCGCTGAGCGCGATCGAGCCGAGCATCGCGCCGAGGAGCAGGAAGAGGAGGTTGTTCCCCGTGTTCATCGCCGCGAATCCCACCGCGAACGTGCCCAGGGCGAAGACGAGTCCCCCGGCCGTGAAGTAGATCCGGCGCCATCCCCGGAGGCGTCGCCACGCCTCCCGAAGCCTTCCGAGCGCACGCGCCGCGACCCTCGACGGGGACGAGAGCGGATCCGACGACGAGGTCGGGCCGGACACGGGAGGCGCGGATCCCCGGGCTACACCGGCACCGGCACTTCGTCCCGGATCTCCTCCAGTATCCTCGCGGCCTCCTCGTGGGCGTCGGCCGTGGCGGTTGTGAGGCCGGTGGGGAGGAGCCGATGGGCGAGACAGGGAACCAGGAGGCGCTGGACGTCGTCAGGCACCACGTAGCTCCGACCGTCCACCAGGGCGTAGGCCCGGGAGGCCCTGAAGAGGGCGATCGCCCCGCGGGGGCTCACCCCCATCTGGAACCGGGGGTCGTCCCGGGTGATGCGAACGAGCGCCATCAGGTAGTCCACGAGGTGCGTCTCGGCGTGGACGGCCAGGACGCGGTCCTGGAGCCGGAGGACCTGGTCGGGAGCGAGAACCGGCTCGATGCGGTCCAGAAGGACGTCGACCTCCGTGGCCTCGAGGAGGATCCGACGCTCGGCCTCGGCGTCCGGATAGCCGATCGTGAGGCGCATGAGAAAGCGGTCGAGCTGGCTCTCGGGCAGGGGATAGGTCCCGTGGTGCTCCAGGGGGTTCTGGGTGGCCATCACCGTGAAGGGCCGCGGGAGCTCGAAGGTGCCGTCGTCGATCGTCACCTTGCCTTCCTGCATCGCCTGGAGGAGCCCGCTCTGGGTCCGGGGCGGAGCCCGGTTGATCTCGTCGGCGAGGACCACGTTGGTGAAGATCGGCCCCGGACGGGTCTCGAACTCCGAGGTCCGGGGGTCGTAGACGGACACCCCCAGGACGTCTGTGGGCAGGAGATCGCTCGTGAACTGGATCCGCTTGAAGGTGAGCCCCAGCGCCCGCGCCAGCGCGTGAGCGAGGGTCGTCTTGCCCACCCCCGGCACGTCTTCGAACAGGACGTGTCCGCGGGCGAGGAGGGCGGCCACGGCCAGACGCACCACTTCTCGCTTCCCGTGAAAGGCCACCTCCACTTCGTCCACGAGCCGTTCGAGGAGCTCGAGGTCCGGAGGCGTACTGGGTAGGGCTGCGGCTTCGGCCATTCGTGGGAGAGGGGTCGGAACGAAGGTTGCGCGGGGCCCGGGGGCGGTCGGGCGGACCGCCTCGTGAAGAGACGGAAATGGGCCCGGCCCCTATTGAAAAAAGTATAACACCGCCGCGCGAAAAAAGGTTTCTCTGGAGCCCGGAAGGAGCCGATCTACGCCGCGTTGACACCTCAAGGGGGCCGCCCTACCTTCTCCGCCGCTCATCCGGAGCGGCCCTCGGTGCCGACACCAGAACCGGTGTACTCGGGTCCGACCGGGCACCGGTGACACCCGCATAATCTCGTGTGATTCGGGGCGGAAACGCCTATGCATCTGAAGTGGACGATTCCGGCGGTCGCGGCGGTGGCCGCCTTGGCCACCCTCGCCTTCGTAGGGGGCCAGGGGCAGGACGTCCAGGAGGACGGTGCCGCCGCCGACACCACCGTCCAGCCGATCGCATTCCCCCACGACATCCACGCAGGGCAGTATCAGATGGACTGCCAGTACTGCCACTATTCCGCCGACCGCTCGGTGGACGCGGGGATGCCGCCGGTGTCCACGTGCATGGGCTGCCACCAGGTGATCCAGGGCCGCAACAATCCCCAGGAGGTCACGAAGGTCCGCGAGTACTACCAGGAGGCGGAGGGGATTCCCTGGGTGCGGATCTACAAGGTCGCCGATCACGCCCACTTCCCCCACATGCGCCACGTGGCAGCCGACGTGGCGTGCGAGACCTGCCACGGTCAGGTGCAGGAAATGGGCGTGGTGGAGGAGGTCAACCAGACCCTCTCCATGGGGTGGTGCGTCCAGTGTCACCGGGACATGGGCGCGGCGACGGAGTGCACGGCGTGCCACTACTGAGCCGGGTCATGCTCCCGGTGGAGGGGGCCGACCTCACCCTTGAGAGGCGCTCCCGAGCGATGAGACCCCCTCGGACTCCAGACGATTGGACTCGATGAGCGACGGAATCCGGAGGCGCGACTTCCTCAAGGTGGTCGGAGCCGGGAGCGCCGGGGCCGGCCTCCTCGGGTGCTCCACCGAGGACGTGGAGCGACTGATCCCCTATGTCGTTCCCCCCGAGGAGATCACCCCCGGCGTGGCCACCTGGTACGCCAGCGTCTGCGGCGGGTGCTCGGCCGGCTGCGGGGTCTGGGTGCGGACCCGGGAGGGGCGGGCCGTGAAGCTGGAGGGGAACCCCGGCCACCCCGTGTCCCGAGGTGCCCTCTGTGCCCGGGGACAGGCGTCGATCCAGGGACTCTACGATCCCGACCGTCTCGCCGGCCCCATGCGGCGGGACGGCGGCGAGCTGGTGTCGATCGGGTGGGACGAGGCGGTGGCGATCCTCGCCGAGCGGGTGCAGGGTGGGGAATCCCTCTTTCTGACCGGGAAGCTCGGCCCCACCATGGCCGACCTGGCCGACGGCTTCCTCTCGGCGGTGGGGGGCACCCGGGTCGAGTACGAGGCCCTCTCCGAGGCTCCTCTCCGGGAGGCGGCCCGGATCGCCTTCGGGCGGGACGTGGTGCCTACCTACGACCTGACCGGAGCCCGGCTCGTGCTCTCCTTCGGCGCCGACTTCCTCGAGACGTGGCTCTCTCCGGTGGCCTACGCCCGTGGATTCACGGCCAGCGCGGCGGTGGACGAATACGGCTCGAAGGGCCGCTTCGTCTTCCTGGGTCCGCGTCTCTCCCTCACCGGGCAGAACGCGGACGAGTGGCTGCCCCTGACCGCGGGGAGCGAGGCCACCGTCGCGCTGGCCCTGGCGCGACTGATCGCGGAGGAGAGCGGGGGGGACGGTGGGCCGTACGCGCCGGTGCTGGAGGCGTACGACGTGGAGACGGCCGCCCGGGCCTCGGGTATCCCGGCCCGGGACCTCAGGACCCTGGCCCTCCGATTCGTCGAGGAGGGCCCGAGCGTCGCCCTGGGGCCCGGCGTGGCGGGCCAGCACCGGAACGCCACGGCCGCGAACCTGGCGGTTCTCGTCCTGAACTCGGTGGCGGGCAACGTGGGGCGCACGGTCCGCCTCCAGAGAGCCGATCTGGCGGCGTCCGCCCACCCCTACGGGGAGCTGGATTCGGCGATCGGGGCCATGGCGGACGGCGCATTCGACGTCGCCATGGTCCACGGCACGAATCCGGCCTATTCCCTTCCCGACGGGGCGGGCTTTCGGGACGCCTTCGAGCAGGTGCCCTTCACCGTCTCGTTCGCCAGCTCCCTGGACGAGACCACGGCCCTCTGCGATCTGGTGCTGCCGGACCGTCACTTCCTGGAGGCGTGGGGCGACTCCCGTCCCCGGCCCGGTGTCTTCGCCCTCCAGCAACCGGCGATGCAGCCGGTGCCCCACTTCGACAGCAGGCAGACCGGCGACGTCCTCCTCTCCGTCGCCGGACAGGCGGGAGCGGATCTGGGAGCGGAGACCTTCCTGGAGTACTTGAGGGCCCGGTGGGAGAGCGTTCACCAGCTCGCCGGGCAGGGCCAGGCGTTCGACGCCTTCTGGCGCGAGGCCCTCAGGAGGGGCGTCGTGGAGATCCCGGGGGAGGCCGACGAGTCGGTGTCTCTCCGCTCTCCCGACGCCGCTCTGAGCTTCGACGTTCCCTCCCTGGACGGAGACGGGGACCTGACCCTGATCGTCTATCCCTCCTACCGCTTCGGGGACGGCCGCCACGCGAACCGTCCCTGGCTCCAGGAGCTGCCCGACCCCGTGTCCAAGATCGCGTGGCACTCGTGGGTCGAGCTCCATCCCGCGACGGCACGGAGGATGGGCCTCCGGGACGGGGACGTCGCCCGGGTGACCTCGCCCCACGGGGAGGTGGAGGTCCCGGTCTGGACCTATCCCGGCGTCCGGGAGGACGTTGCCGCGATCCCCATGGGGGGAGGCCACGAGGGCTTCGGCCGCCATGCGGACGGAAACGGCGTGAACCCCGTCGCCCTCCTGCCGGCCGCCGTGGAGCAGCCCTCCGGGACGATGGTGCACCTCGCCACCCGGGTGAGCCTCGAGCCCACGGGAGTGCGCCGTCGGCTCACCTCGATCGAAGGCGCGTCCACCCAGCACGACCGCCCGATCGCGATGGCCGCCGCCCTGGAGGAGCTCGAGGGGTCCGAGGCCGCGATGGAGGCGCCGGCCCACTCCGAGCCGGCCGCCGGGGGTGAGGAGGAGCAAGCGGAGGAAGAGGGAGATCACGGCGAGCTGCAGGAGCTCCAGGGCGTGGGGGGGTTCGTGCCCGTGCCCACCGAAGGTCGACCCCAGGACTTCCCCCTGCCCGGGGCACAGCACGGAAACTACGCGGACCCGGAACAGACACCCCGCTGGGCCATGGCGATCGACCTGGACAAGTGCACGGGGTGCAGCGCCTGCGTCACCGCCTGCCAGGCCGAGAACAACGTGCCGTTCGTGGGCGAGGAGCAGATGCTCATGGGCCGGGAGATGCACTGGATCCGCATCGACCGGTTCTACGAGGACGTGGACGCGACCCGGGCCGGACCCGTGGACGTGCGCCATCAGCCCATGCTCTGCCAGCACTGCGGCAACGCCCCGTGCGAGCCGGTCTGTCCCGTGTTCGCCGCGTACCACACGCCCGACGGTCTCAACGCGCAGGTCTACAACCGGTGCGTCGGGACCCGGTACTGCGCGAACAACTGCCCCTACAAGGTGCGGGTCTTCAACTGGTACAGCTTCACGGACGTGCCCGAGCCGCTCAACTGGCAGTACAACCCCGACGTCACGGTCCGGGACAACGGCGTGATGGAGAAGTGCACCTTCTGCGTCCAGCGGATCCGCGACGCGCAGCACCGCGCGATCCTCGAGGGCCGCGAGGTCCGTGACGGAGAGATCGTGCCGGCGTGCCAGCAGACCTGTCCGGCCGAGGCGATCGTCTTCGGCGACATCCGTGATCCGAGCTCCCGCGTGGCCCGGGTGGTGGAGAGCGAGCGGAGCTACAGGGTCCTGGATTCCACGATCAACACCCAGCCGGCCGTGAACTACCTGAAGAAGGTGACCTTCCACCCCGTCGAGTCCGGAGAGCACGGCTGATGGCGACGGTCACCGAGAATGAGCGGGGCGCCCTGACCCACCCGGACGTCCGGGAGCTGGGCCAGGTCAACCGGGACATCCTGAAGATCCTCGGCCGCCCGGGCCTGGGATGGTGGGCGCTCTTCGGCCTGTCCGCGGCCGGCGTCGGGCTCTTCTTCGGATCCTGGGGCTACCAGATCGTCGCGGGGATCGGGGTGAGCGGGCTCAACAAGCCCGTCGGGTGGGGCGTCTACATCACCACCTTCGTCTTCTGGGTCGGCATCGCCCACTCGGGGACGCTGATCTCGGCGATCCTCTACCTCTTCCGGGCGAAGTGGCGCCAGTCGGTGTACCGGGCCGCCGAGGCGATGACCGTGTTCGCCGTGATGACCGCCGGGCTCTTCCCGCTGATCCACGTGGGCCGGGTGTGGCACGCCTACTGGCTGATCCCGTATCCGAACTCCCGCTTCCTCTGGCCCAACTTCCGGTCGCCGCTGGTCTGGGACGTCTTCGCGGTGACCACCTACTTCACCGTGTCGGCGGTCTTCTTCTATGTCGGCACGGTCCCGGACCTGGCCGCGGCCCGGGACGGCGCGAAGGGGCTCCGCAAGAAGCTCTATCAGCTCGTGTCCCTGGGTTGGCGGGGCACCGACCGGGAGTGGCACCACTTCGGCAAGGCCTACCTCTTCCTCGCCGCCCTGGCCACGCCCCTGGTCCTCTCGGTGCACTCGGTGGTGTCCTGGGACTTCGCCATGTCGATCGTGCCGGGCTGGCACGCCACGATCTTCGCGCCCTACTTCGTGGCCGGCGCGATCTTCTCCGGGGTGGCCATGGTGATCACCCTGGTCGTGCCCATGCGGAAGGTGTTCGGCCTGGAGAACTACCTCACCGTCCGGCACTTCGACGCCCTGGGCAAGCTGTGTCTGCTCACCTCGATGATCGTCACCTACGCCTACGTCACCGAATTCTTCATGGCGTGGTACAGCGGCGAGGCGATCGAGCGGGCGGCCTTCTGGAACCGGGCCTTCGGCCACTACTGGTGGGCGAGCTGGACGATGCTGATCTGCAACGGGATGATTCCCCAGCTGCTGTGGTTCCGCCGCGTCCGCCATTCGATCCCGGCGCTCTTCGTCATCTCGATCTTCATCAACATCGGGATGTGGTTCGAGCGCTTCGTGATCATCGTGACCTCGCTGAGCCACGAGTACGAGCCCTTCGCCTGGGGCGTCTACCGGCCCTCCCTGACCGAGATGGGCATCCTCGTCGGCAGCTTCGCCTGGTTCGGCTTCTGGTTCCTCCTCTTCACCCGGCTCCTGCCCCCCGTGGCGATCGCCGAGCTCAAGGAGGTCATCCCTCCGTCGATGCGAGGGATCGTCGGCGGCGGGTCCGAGGAAGCGACGCCGTGAGCGGCGAGGCGGGCATTCTGGCCTCCTACCCCCACCTCGACTCCACGGTGGAGGCGATCGAGGACCTCCGGGGGTCGGGCTTCGACCGGGTCCGGGTCTACACGCCCTATCCCGATCACCACGTCGAGGAGGCGCTGGGCTACGACCAGAGCCCGGTACGGGTCTACACGCTGGTGGGCGGGCTCACCGGAGCCGCCACCGGGTTCGCGTTCACAACCTGGACCTCCATGGACTGGCCGCTGGTCACCGGGGGCAAGCCGATCGTCTCGATCCCGGCCTACGTGGTCATCGCCTTCGAGCTCACGGTCCTCTTCGGCGCCCTGGCCACCGTGATCGGGCTCTTCATCACCGCCCGAATTCCCAAGACCCGGCCCATGGTCATCTACGATCCGGAGTTCAGCGCCGGCCGGTACGGGGTGTACGTCCGGGCCGGGGACGAGGCGCTCGCCGAGGCCCGACGGATTCTCCAGGGCCACGAGCCCGCCGAGATCCGGGAGGACCCGGAGGGAGTGGGCGGTGGATGAGGCGCGGAGGGGACCGGTGAGCGGAGGGGCGAGGGGACGCCGTGCGCCCTCGACGCCGCTGGCAGCCCTGCACGTCGTCGTCGCCCTGCTCACCGCCGGCGTGACGGCGTGCACGCCCTTCGACGACGCCATGGTGGCGCTCTTCGGCCGGAGCATGCGCAGCCAGCCCTCCCTCGATCCATACGAGGACCCCCAGCCGGCGCCGGAGAGCTCGGTGCCCTTCGCCGCCGCGAACTTCCCGACCGGCCCGGACCAGCTGAATCTGGGCCAGGCGGAGGCGGGCGAGTTCCCGCCCCCCTTCACCCAGGCCGACGTGGTTCAGCAGAGGCCGGTGGTCGTCGAGATGGAGAATCCGATCCCGCCCACGGCGGAGTCCCTGCAGCGGGGAGAGGAGCTCTACACCCGGTACTGCGCGGTCTGCCACGGGGACCAGGGCGTGGGTGCCGAAGCGACGATCGCCGACGTTCACCCCGTCTTGGCGGCGTTCAACCTCTCGGGCGAAGTGGTTCAGGGGTATGCCGACGGCTACATCTACGGGATGATCCGGAGGGGACGCGGGCTCATGCCCTCCTACGCCCACGCCATCGCCCACTTCGACCGCTGGCACATCGTGAACTACGTCCGGCGTCTCCAGGGGCTGGTGCCCGAGGGCGGCGTGGCCGCCCCCGCTCCGGAGAACGACGCCGACGCGGGCGGGAGGGACTGAGTCGCAATGGCCGAGATCCACATTCCCGAGGAGATCCCGGTTCGCTACCTGCCTCGCTCCAGGGGGGCGACCGTCGTCTTCGCCCTCCTCTTCGCGGTGGGGCTCGTGGCGTTCATCGTGATGCTCGGCCGGGACCCGGCCCGGGCCTGGGCCGCCTACGTCGCCAACTGGCTCTACTTCACCTCCCTGGCCATGGGGGCGGTGATCGTCATGACGGCGGCCACCGTCACCAAGTCGAAGTGGAACTGGTCCGTCCGCAGGGTCGGGCTCGGATTCGCGGCGTTCCTGCCCTTCTCCTTTCTCCTCTTCCTCCCCATGCTGGGGATCGCGGAGGAGTTCTTCCCGTGGGTCGAGGAGATGGCCCACGATCCGATTCTCCAGAACAAGCGGGCCTGGCTCAACCTGCCCTTCCTGTATGCCAGGGACGTTCTGGGCCTGCTGGTCCTCTTCGGGCTGGGCATCTACCTGACCTATCTCAACGTGCGACCGGACCTGGGCCTCGCGGCGGAGGCCGACGGAGCGGACGAGCCGGGGCGGAGGAGGTGGCGGGAGCGTCTGGCCCAGGGCTGGCTCGGCCAGGAAGCCGAGGAGGTGCGGAGCTACCAGAGGATGACCCGGGTGGCTCCGGCCCTGGCCCTGGCGTACGCGGTGATCCTGAGCGTGATCTCCTACGACTGGGTCATGGCTCTCGAGCCCCACTGGTACTCCACCCTCTTCGGCGCCTGGTTCTTCATGGGGGCGTTCTGGGGAGGGGCGGCGCTCATGGCCCTGACGGCGGTCTGGCTCAAGCGTCAGGATCCGGATCTGGACCGGATGATGGGAGTCCAGCAGCTCCACGACCTGGGCAAGCTCTCCTTCGCCTTCTGCGTCTTCTGGGCCTACCTCTTCTGGTCCCAGTACCTGGTGATCTGGTACGGGAAGCTGCCCTGGGAGCAGGCGTGGATCGTGCACCGCTCGGGAGAGGTGTGGGGCGGGCTCGGCCTCCTGGTCGTGGTCCTCTGCTTCGTCGTCCCCTTCGCCGGGCTCATCGGACGAGCGCCCAAGAGGAAGCCCGGCGTTCTGGCCGCCTTCGCGCTCGTGATCCTGGGCGGGCTCTGGCTCGAGCGCTACATGATGGTCATGCCGTCGGTGCGGCCGGGGGGGGATCCGCCCCTCTCCCTCTGGGAGCCGGCGATCGGGCTGATGTTCCTGGGGCTCTTCCTGGGATCGCTCCGCTGGTTCCTCACCACCTTTCCCGCGGTGCAGGTGTGGCGGCACATGGTGGAGCCGGAGATGATGGAGGCGGAGCTGCACGGGGCCGAGGGGGTCGGCGCGGTGGGGGCGGCCGACTAGAGTGTCCTGATTCGGAGTACCTG